>WLWD01005914.1_pt1 | contig 107254 bp, 81 predicted proteins | sample 6712731 | NCBI WGS metagenome assembly WLWD01 (sample SAMN12718690, study PRJNA576275) | sponge metagenome | isolation source: marine sponge | host: Mycale hentscheli | place: New Zealand: South Island, Marlborough, Capsize Point | collected 2014-11-01 | reverse complement strand
GGATGTGTGTGTGCAGGTATGCATTTGTTGGTATGGATGTTGAGGGACCTATAATATAATATCCATAGCTAGTCACGCACAACATGCAGTTTAGTGGTCGTGTGAAAGTACTAGATCCATAGATAATTTGTGATGTATTTATCATTTCTATATTTGCACAGAAAGACTACTGCCATGAAGCTGGAGTGATGGCAGTCCAAGAGTAAGTTTTATTTATTCTTCAATTAACTGTGATAAGGAAATTGCTGTGTATTCTCATTATTAGTGTTACCAAGGAATTACCTGCCAGCCAGGATAGTCATAGCTACTCATCAAGCCAGAATGAGAAAGGTATTAAAAATAGCTGAGGTGACCAGACCCTTTACCTACTGCTTGCTACTCTTGGTGATGATGGCATTTAAAACCAGTTCAAAAAGAATGTATGTAGTCCAGTTTCTAAAAGCTCTGCGGTTAAAACCTATGTAAATGTAAAAACAATGCACATGTAAGAACTATCAAGTACACAACTGCCAAAGCGAAATGCTTGTAGCTAATTAAAAATATATCTTGTGCTATGAGTAACGGTGGATATAAGCTGTATTATAACTGCCTGGTTGTATGTATTACTTGTAAGGCACTTATTAGTAGCTACAAGGTTATAGCATAGCTAGCTTATTCCTAGCTTATATAACAGTGGAAGTAGTATGTAACATACGAAATCACATATGCAGTGTATTTGTAATGGTGCATAATTCGTAGCTTGCTGATCATTATAAGCTAGCTTATACTGGGCATTTTTTACACTTGAAAATGGCATTAGCTATTACTGCTGTCAAAAATAGTCTGTTTCATTGTAATATCAAAATGCAAAGCTTTATGTCTTTCTTCAGTTCTGGATTCTTGTATATCTACCACATTACAAACCCTACAGAGTTACTTGTCCTGCAGCCCTTCCATGTTATGTATCCTAGTGTTTGCCACCTTATCTATTACAAGTTCCACGGCCATTCCTCTAGTACGTGGAAGTCTTGGGACCATGGAAAGGAGCTGAATTGAGTGGCTGTAGTAACTGTAACTATTACCAGCACCACAATTTCTCCCAGAGATCAGGAAAGTTTTGAATTGATACTATGTGCTAATGCCACCAGACCGTTTTCCAGCATAGCAGTAGGTAAAGGGTCTGGCTAGAGAGACTTTATATTTGTATTTTGAACATAATCCAATGTTTTGATTTATTTCTGGAGTCTAAATGATGTGTTACATATTTTTATTCTGTATGAACGGAGAATATTGCTTGATATGATTTTTTCCTAGAATGAACGAATCGATAGAAAGATATATTACAACTTTAGTGGTAGGTTGAATAAATTTATACAGATGAATTTTTTTTGTTAAAAATAAGAATTAAAATTAAAAACTAGCAAAATTAGCCAGGGATGTTTTTCATAGTGTCTCTGTCATAACATCCTATTACAAGTATTTTCGTATTGCTATGTTTCAGTGAATGGTAATAGTTCATCTATACAAACACCCTCGACAGAAAGTCACATTGAGCAGCAAACTTCAGCATCACCTCATTTGATAAGTATGGAACAAACTGCTGGAAGGAGCAAAGAGGTTTGTTGATAAAGTAATAGATAACATTACCTGTACCAGACATAACTTATTAAATTAGGAGAGCTTATTTCTCAGACTTTAGCTAATATGTATTAGTTATCTCAAATCATCACTGCCATGATCATTACTATATACATATGCAATATTAGTATAAAAACATGAATGAATGGTAATTGCTCGACTTACTTTGGAAGTGCTCAATGTAGAAGAGAAGAAAAAATAATTGTTTATATCCATGCAAAATTCAGTTTCTTCAGTCAAACTGATTTTTGGTCATAGTCTTTGTACATTAGGAATGATTCACCATTACTAGATAGAAGTCAGCTTCACCAGGGCTACATTTTTGGTGCTCTGTCACTACAGTGCAAATATTATCATTCCTAAGGTGCTCTCTTAGCTATTATTTTAACACTATCTCTAAATAAGAAGTCTTTAATATTACATTGAATTTATACTCTATTTATTAATTTATTCTCTCTTTGCTTGGTTAGCTATGGTGAGATGCTTACATCTTACTATTGACTACCATTATCATCCAATAGCTTTGCTAAAATGACTGGCATTGGTAGACTATATGGCGAAATAAACAATGGGAGGAAGATATTTGAAGACTGCTTAGTCCATTAGGAAAAGTGTTAAGACCACACATAAATTACCTAAACAAACTTCTATTCTATCAAACTTGAATGCCTCACAAGCAAGACTGCTAGACTGTAAATTAGAAAGTATCATCTTATTTGATGTATTCTCTCTTTCATGGGTATTTTTTAAATGATACATACTTTTTTAAATGTTTGACTGTCACCTGGGTCGAACCAAGGACTACTTGTTAATGCACACTTCATCTAATTAACCCTCAGCATGCATGCACGAGAGGGTGAGTACTCAATTTGTCTGTTAGTCATTCTATCACATAACAAAAATCAGACCTTGAAGATGATAGCCTCCCAAAGATTGGGACAGGCATCAAAATGTTGCACTGGAAATTTAATTCCTTTAATCTGCCATAACTTTTTTTTTTAGAAATATCTAGTTATTAGATGTATTCTCTCTCTTTCACAGGCTTTTTTAAAAAATACAGAATTAAAAATATTTGGTCGCCACCAGAAATCAAATTAGTGGAGTAAAAAATTCAATGGACAAAAAGAATCTTTGAAAAAAGAAAAAAATGAGACTGTAGCGTAGCAGTACAGTATAAATACAGAATTAGAGTGCTTGTTTGCCCACAAGGTTGTCGTAACTCAGTGGCAGAGCACTTGTGCATTAAGCAAGCGATCCTGGGTTCGATTCCCGGTGGCGACCAAATATTTTAATTCTGTATTGTTTAAAAAGCATGTGAAAGAGAGAGAATACATCTATTGAGTAAAATGAAGGCTGAGAAAAAAATTGTGAAGTGATATCTAGTTATTTTTAGGTCGTACGATCATAAGTGATTGTTGGTAACAACCCCCCCCCCCCTTAAGTCATGCCTACTCACGTGAGTAAAATACTGTTCTTGTTGCCCTAGGTATAGTTTTGCACTACACTCTATTCCTAATGGTTTACCAGAATGCTTGCAGTTTCCCATTGGTGAAGTGAGTGTTGCCTATATGTTAAGCTTCTCTTATGAAGACCGCATTAACATCTACCATTTCATGGCACGAGTTGCAATCAACTTATATAAGTGTAGGTACCCACAAAAGCTGTAAATTGTGCATTTCATCATGTACCCACAGTCTATTTCTGAGCAATACTCTGCTCAAGCTTTACATATCGACTTGCATGAGATACATATTGGCATATTCATATTGAAACTACTCCAAATAAATTATTATTTTAATCTTTGTGATATAGCTAGCTAGTGTATAGTAATGTTGAGGGTTTGCACCCTTGGTGCTTCATTTTTAACAGCAATTGAACTAAATCAAAGTTAATGACTAGATGATTAGTAGCATATATAGTGACTAAAATTAGTAAGTAAAAAGATTCATAAGCCAAATACACCTTTGAGGCCGATTGTTTCTTTTATCAACTCTCCAACTTACATTCTGTCAAAGCATCTTGTCACCATTCTCTCTCCGTTAGTAGGAAATTCGTCTACTCATGTAAAAAACTCATTTGATTTTGCCAAATTCATCTCGACACAATGTATTCCATCTGGAACAGTTTTGGTATCTTTTGATGTGGTTTCACTCTTCACTACTATTCCTACAAAAAAAGCCATTGATGTTGCCAGACAGCGTCTGAGTGTTGATAGTACATTGGAAGATTGCACAGCATTATCGGTTTCAGAGGTCACACAACTCTTAGAATTTTGTTTGAATGCAACATACTTGTCCTACAACAATGAATTTTTTAGACAGACGTTTGGTACTGCTAGGGGGTCACCAGTATCTGTAACTGTGGCTAACCTTGTAATGGAGGACATTGAGGACAAAGGCATTTCTACTTATCCCTCCCCACCACCATTTTGGAAGAGGTTTGTGGATGATATCATTACAGCCTTACCAAAAGTTTCAGTGCAACCATTTTTAAACCATCTAAATTCTATAGAGGAGACCATCAACTTCACTGTTGAGTTGGAATCCAATGGAGAACTCTCTTTTCTGGATACAACAGTGAATCATAATTCCAATGGAACATTATCCACTACCGTTTTTCGTAAGAAGACGCACACAGATAAATACTTGTCTTTTGCATCCCACCATCCCATAGCTCATAAAATAGCTGTCATCAAGACTCTTTTTTGTCGAGCCAACTCCATCTGTGGTTCTGATCAGGACAGAAATATAGAAAGAGCACATATCTGATCTGCTTTGAAGATGAACGGCTACCCTTCACGTGTCATCTCAAATGCCGTGCGAGCGAGACCAGCATCTAGTAGCAAGGTGATGATGAAACCCAAGGCAACAGTAGTCTTACCTTACATAAAGAATGTGTCAGAATGCATAAAGAGAATTCTGTTACCATTGGATATAAGAACTTGCTTCAAGCCACACACTACCCTCAGGCAGCTTCTAGTTCATCCAAAAGATCCCATTCCAGTTGAGTCACAAACAGGAGTGATATACCAGGTATCATGTGGGACTTGTCACATCTCTTATATTGGGCAAACTGGACGAACAATAACACATAGACTAAAAGAACATAAGCAAGCTCTAACTTCACCTTATCATTTTTCAGCTGTTGCAGAACATGCAATGAAAGAGAGTCATGTTATTGATTGGAAGAGTGGTAAAGTGATTGACATCTGCCATTAATTATACCCTCGTTGTTATTTGGAGTCATGGTACATTAAAACTAAAGGGAGCAAAATCAACAGAGATGAAGGATTGTTGCCTCAAGTTTATGGTAGCCTAGTGAAACATATAAACAAAAAAACCAAATAGCTAACCCTCAGGACTCATGGTTACCAACCAAGTGCTTTAGCATGTATCACCCTTAGGCTTTCACCTGTCATAGTAACTATTTATTTTTTATTTTTGAATCATTACCACTGATGAAGGCTACAGTCCGTAGCTGAAACGTTTGGTGTTTTAACTTTTTTGTTTTTTGGTCAGTGATTCTCTCTAAATATATTAATATGTCTACAATACCTGATCACATAGGATTTTACAGATAAATATTTAGAAGTGTGAATAATATTCTAAAATGTTTGGTGAAAAGTATGACCGACTGTACTGTGGGTAAGCAAAAGGGAAAATTATAACAGCAAAACGATCCAGATAAAATGTGATAAAATAGCACTTTGTGCTGTTGAGCAAAGAAAGTGAAGGAACGCAGTATATATGTATACTTCCTCTTCTATAACCCACTGACCATTGATATTGTTTATCATATCGGGAGACCAATAACACAGGCTTCAAAAATGTTAGAGATAGCTATTTGAGCAGTTATAGCAAATCATGTATCTCACTATTAATGCCAGAGCTACGATGTTCAAGAAGTTTCCTAGAAGAAGAATGACATCTGCTATAACTACTTAAAAGATGTAGCACCATTAAGATCTGAATAATGGTTTTAATTAATGTTGAAATAGCTACAAGTTTAGTATTACTGGACAGCCTGTAAGCAAGATCTTTCAGTACTGCTACTTGTTGTCTAAGTATTGCAATGCTGGTATTGTAAACTAGTCAGCTAATATCTGGCATTGCCAAATGCTGGAAATAATGACAAGTGGAGGTATTTGTTAGTTAAACTTTTGGTATTTTATTTGTCTTGTGTTACTATATATTAGTTCACACATCACTTAATTTGAACATACAATTTAAGGAAGAAACTAGTCATCATTGAGGAGTGGCTGAGGATTTCTAAAAATTACGAAGAAATTATTATACCTCACTGATTAATAATGCGATCGTTTTTAAATGAGGTAGCACCTTTTATTTATTTGGCTGTTTCCATCCTAATGGTGCGAACCCCAGAATGTGTTTTTCAAATTTTTATTCAAGTATCTTTTTTTATTTATTTATTTATTATTTTATTATTATTTTTTTCCTGGCCAACTTTTAATCCATTTGCATAAAAGCTGAAAATTAGTGTCACATGTAGGGGTTCAATTATTATTATTACATCCGGGCCATCCAATCTTTAGTTATCTAGGTGTAGCCATCAACAATCCGTCAGCCACTGATTGTTATACGAACTTTAATCCACTCCAAGGCTGACCAGTTCATTTGCAGGTACTACTAAAAGGCAGGAACAATCAATGAGTTTCCATTTATTCCCACAGAATAAGACTCCTAACAATGATCTAGTTAGCTTAGCTGTCTCTCTGATAACTGTGTGATCTTGGAGTGTTTGATTTGCCCTCCAAAATTATTTTATAAAGTATATAATCTTGTCATAAATACATAAATATTTCACTTTTGCCATACTAAACTTTATAGTATATACTTGCTTTTTTCTTTTCTTTTCTTTTTTTCTTCTTTTTTTTCTATATAGGACATCAGTGATGAGAGTGATGACATAGATTCATACCAACCCAAGAAACAGAAGGACAGCCAGTCACTAGATCCATCATTACCACAAGTCACATTACAATCATCACTGTCAATACCAGCTCAAAGGAGGAGTAAGGACTGCCAAAAGGCTTCGTCTAAAACTAGAAAACACAAGCTACAAAGTTCCCTGGAGCTAGCTAAAGGGAAAGAAATAGCTGGAGAAAATAGTGGTAGTAAAAAAGTTAAAAAACCTCCTGGTAATAGAAGTCGGTCTAGCTTAGCTTCAAGGAGTCTGAGTAAAAGAAGTGCCACAAGATCCAACAGAATGGGAAAAGGATTACAATTTGAGGACGAAGAGGAAATGACACAAGTGGACACTTCAGTTGTTACTGAGTCTAATGCATGCAGTATTTCTGTGGCTCAAACAAAACTTGATGCAAGAAGTCACAGACAGCTCCTGTATTGACTGAACCTGGAGCTTCCAGTGATGGTCATCATAATCCTGTATCAGCATGCACAAATACCCAGCCATCTTTGTATTCCTACGTGGAACATGAAATGATGGACGAATTATTTTGGGGTAAGGATCAACTTTCCATCCCAAATACTGCTGAGCAAACATTACCCGTGGATACTTTGATGTCAGCTAGTGATACAGTTCTTCTTGATAAGGAAGCATCTGTAGATTCTTGCAAGTTTATTACAGCTAATGAGACAATTGAACACACAGGAAATGTGAGGTATAGTGATTGTGGATTGTGCCCCTCATCAGTCAGTCAAGCTGTTGACACACCTCACAGCAAATCTCTCATAAATGACAGTGGTACTAAGACAGGCTTGTGCAGCGACCCTGGTAAAGTTGGAAGTGCTAGTATCACTGGTCAAACTCTCACAAAGACTGTTTTGAGTACAAAGAAACCTTCTACTGTGTTCGAATTCAACATTAATGACCTGTTTGGATTTTGATCAAGTCATTTCACTTATTCTTATTAATCATTTTCTTTTCATATTTTTGATCTAACAGTTTATGATTTTCTCAGTATAACCCAAAATACATTACTATAAAAAGGAAACACTTATTATTGTGTCAGTTCCTAAATGAAACCAATCATGGTAGGAGAGACACTATCACTAAGGTGGTGGAGGATGCAATTGAATTGCTTGCTATAATAATGGCTATAATTATATTTTTCTGAACAACTAATAACAATTTAAACACAACTAATAACAATTTAAACACAAGTAGAGTTCTTTGAATTGCTACTCGCTCATTGTAGAGCAAAAGGGATGTTTTTACTACTAAACAATTATACCTATAGCTAGCTATTCCCTGTTGGTAGCTGCAAGTTGAGAAATTTATTGCACATAACAGCCATTTTTAGTTTAAATTATGTATTGGCTACTAAAGCATTAGCTATATATATACTTGACAAAAATAACACTCACTACTTTATATATAATTAACATGGCTACAAAAAAGCTAACATGGTTCATCAGTTTAGGCAACGTCTGCAATGTTTCATTTACCACACAGCTACATGACTACTTTTTTTTCTTCTCTTTTTTTTAAATCACGTCTTCATCTTTGTAAGGGGCAAACTTCGACAAGAAGCCAGCACCAATTAAAAGCCAACTAGATCACCAAAATTAGCAAGATCAGCCATTATCTCGCTCATGCTCCTCGATATTTTTCTCCACGATCATTTCTTCTACACAATCCATCACAGTATGGTCGTCTTCCATGAAATATTTATTATGAAACATACCAGCCGTGCCATAATTGGAATACGTTGTAGTGAAACAGTCACTACATTATTAGAACTTCAACTATTACACTGTTATATTATTATTATTTCTAATTAGGTTTACCTGTTTCTCCCTGGTGTCAAGAAACAGCCATCAATAACTATTATCATTATTTCACTTATTCATTCACTTATTCATTCACCCGTTGTAGTTATCATTTTCTTTCATATTTCTATTCGTCGATGTTCGTCAATCGTCGATGTTCGTCGATGTTCGTCGATGTTCGTGTTTCCAAGTTATATTTTGTTTATTTATCTTCGTTCTTTCAGTTGTTGTATTTCCTGCCTAGTTTAAAGATTAAACTCTTTATACACCTTAAGAGTTAACCCTCCAGGTGATTGGGCAGCCCCAGCAACTCTGGTGGCAGCCTACTCGCAAGTATATTCAGTTAACCCTGAAAAGCTTGGATCCTGTGGCCTTCAGTTAACCCTGACTGACCCGGCTTCCTCACACTTGGCGGCAGCGGTGAACTAGATTCTCGGGCGACTCTACTGGTACACCTGTTGACTCGACTTGATCTGAGCACATCTATCCCGAGAAAACGCCATCGCTATCGTGTTACGCCTACTACTCGCTCGGTGACCCGTTTCCTCCCTATTTATCGCTCTCTGCTGACTACTTTGGTCCTGTTGTTTGAATTCATCTCATTGTGATAAGTTATTGTGTTTGTATTATTTTACCTATCTTTACAAAATTAATATTCGTTTTCAGCTCATCTGTTAATGACACTGTTGTAGCTTTACTTCAATTTTTTTTTTGTCAAACCATTGTTTGTGTCATTTTTTTTCCCTTTGGCAGCCTACTTGCAAGTATTCAGTTAATCCTGAAAAGCTTGGATCCTGTGGCCTTCAGTTAACCCTGACTGACCCGGATTCCTCACACTCTACTATAGAAAGTTTGTCCCCTTCTTTGCTGATTTATGTGTTAGTTTGAATCACGCTCTGACTATTACCGAACCTGACATTATTGTGTGGTCAACGACTATGACAGAGTCATTTCATTCTATCATTTCTAATATCTGTCAACAAACTATTTTAACTATTCCTAATAAAGATGATAAATTTGTTGTGTCTTGTGATGCCTCCTCCTGTGGAGTTGGATCTGTGTTATCTGTAGTTCGAGAAGACGGAGAATCACCTGTCGCATTCAACTACTACGACTTCAATATTGTCTACCGCCCCGGTCAGGACAATCATGTTCCAGACGCTTTGTCGCGCCAAGGCTGGGACCCCTGAATTTCTTTAAAGGGGGGGAGATGTAGTGAAACAGTCACTACATTATTAGAACTTCAACTATTACACTGTGTTATATTATTATTATTTCTAATTAGGTTTACCTGTTTCTCCCTGGTGTCAAGAAACAGCCATCAATAACTATTATCATTATTTCACTTATTCATTCACTTATTCATTCACCTGTTGTAGTTATCATTTTCTTTCATATTTCGTCGATGTTCGTCAATCGTCGATGTTCGTCGATGTTCGTGTTTCCAAGTTATATTTTGTTTATTTTATCTTCGTTCTTTCAGTTGTTGTATTTCCTGCCTAGTTTAAAGATTAAACTCTTTATACACCTTAAGAGTTAACCCTCCAGGTGATTGGGAAGCCCCAGCAACTCTGGTGGCAGCCTACTCGCAAGTATATTCAGTTAACCCTGAAAAGCTTGGATCCTGTGGCCTTCAGTTAACCCTGACTGACCGGCTTCCTCACATACGTCATCACATGATTCAGATCTGCGGCGTTCACTATACAGATATTGTGCACTACTCTACCATGGCACTGGGCTTTCCCATTTTTAAACAGCCAAAATGCCCTCTCAACAGGAACATATAAACCCTTGGGCAATTCTGCATTGAAACCACCAGGAAAATTTGGTAGTTTATAAACAGCCGCGTAATAATGTTCTTCCGGCATTCGACAGTTCAAAAAGAATTTGTACAGGTCCAAAGCTCTTCTATCAGTCAATAAGTGTTTGGCAAACTGGAATGACACTGCAATGTTGGATTGGCTTTTGTAATACGGTAAATTAAATGGAATTTTCCAACCTTTTAACCGTCTCCATTCCCGTGCTTTTTTGTCAAGTTCAAGCGCATTAATGTCAGAAGAACCGTTAAGTTTCAGCAGATGCACCACAATCTCGTGGTTGGTTATAATGGGGAGCTCCTTCCCACAAAGGTTGATGGAATACTTCCACTTCCTTTCTTGTGGCAGCTCTTTCTGTACCTTCACTAAATCACTGAGACATTGCATCTGGGCCTTCATAACACCATTATCCCCCCACATCACCTTGTACAACTTGGATGCCATGTGAACATTGCCGAGACACTTTGCAATGTTTCCAAAAATATCTATGAAGGTCTGGTCTGATTTGGGATCCACATGGATACAGTACGTGTTCACGGACCGGTACAGAACCTTCAGCAACCTCAGGACTTGCTGTGGACTGTTGTAGATGGTGAAAGTAAAGGCAATGGGAAACGATTTTTCAAGTTTTGTAGTATACAAATTGTCTCCAAAAGTATTTCTAACCCACAAGCAGTTCTCCGTAAGTTTTAGAAGATCAGTGTCTTGGACTGGATTGATCCACTTGGCACTCTCTTCCAATACTCTCTTCGCTTCTTGTTTATCTCCTTTGAAGATTTTGTGACAATTCTTCTGTATATTTGGCTCCAAAATAGTAATTGCGCGCAGTCCCCACGACTTGAAAGTCACTACATCTTCCCTACCTTGGTCTGAGGATCCCGCCCCGGCCTGAGTGCTAAACTTGGAATAACGTAGTATGCTAAGAACGCAGACAACTACAATTACCACCAGTAGTACTAAAAAGAGTTCTAGACTGCGTTTTGAGACTCCGAGCGCCATTTATACCAATACAACAATGTAGATAGACATCGAAGCCCACCCCGCAAAGCGGAGAGCGGTAAAGGGTCTCACTTTAATGCGTACTGCCAGCCAATGAAATTGAAATACACAATAACACAATCAGGCAATAAATAAAGGTTGCTGAATGAAAGGTCATATGACAGTCACATGACAAATCACATGATGCCTTTGCTGAAGTTTGAATAGCCAACACCTACACAAGATAGATTAACAGTCTCTCTGGCCAGCTCTACTGGAGCCTTCATCTTGGCAAGTCCAGTGGAATCTTTCACATCTTCTTTATCCTCCTTTATTTCTTCTTTCCTGCTCTGAATATTGAACGTCACTTGAAAGAACTGCTTCAGGTGCCGAAGGAACTGAATGCTGCATGTCACAATAACAACAACAACAATAATAATAATAAAGTGATTCAGTCATTCTCAGCTGAAATAATCATAATAGCAAATTTTCTCGTTCTAACAGCCAATATTATGTTAATTAAAACTTAACCTGACGTTTTGACTTCCTGCCAAAGTCCTCTTAGTTAAGTTGATCCCTGAAGAGGATTTTGGCAAGAAGTTGAAACATCGGGTCAAGTTTTAATTAACTTAATTAACATAATATTGGCCGTTAGAACGAGAAAATTTGCTATTATAATAATAAAGTGAGTAAATGAAGTTTGACAACACACTATTCCTTATGAGTACTGCTAAAAATCCTTTTAAGCCAGCTGGAGATTGTCTGTACCTACAATACCTTGCCAGTCACTATTTCATCATTAACAAGCAACTCACAGGACCAGTTGTCTAGCAAAGTCCCCTAGTCTAGACAAAGGGGAACTTGTTGGATAGCTCAGAAAAGACAGGATCAAAGAAAGGGTAGAGGATGGAAAGATACTTGTTAGTGCACTCAAAGTCATTCCTTACGTATAGGGAGAAAGCTGTCCCAGATGAATCTTTGATACGTCTCTCTGCCCTAGCACCATGAAGAGAAGCGGCAACACCTGACAGCAGGAGTCCACACATCCTCCCTGCACACGCACACACACAACACAAACACACACACATACATACTCACAAAGCACAACACATGTGCATGTGTTTAGTTTAGTATCAGGAACTCTAACAACTTATGTCTTTCTACAGAGACGATTACATGTCGAGCCAATTCTACTGAGAGACTACATGTCCAGTGACGTTAAAAGTCTCCAAAGCTTACATTGGGACTATAACAGAAGTGGGACATGTATGTATGTAATAACTATGTATAGCACACCCAATCCCTCTACTAGACGTATTGATCATAACCTGGCGTAAAAAAGACACTTAATATGTCATGTTTCAAAAGTGTAAGTGACTCTGTCCATTGACCGATAAACCCAGCAACTATATTAAACCCTCACACTCTGACTCGAGAATGGCTACTTCTTTATCTGTGTACAATAATGGAATAGTTGAACTCATCAAATATGTAAAATCAGTATGAGTCAATTAATTCCAAAACCCTCCATCAGCCTTACACAAAGACCAAGATAAAAAACAGGGTTCTATGTAAGGGGGGTGTGAACTTGCCCAAGGTCAGTTCCTCGCGTTAACTCACCCAGTCCTGTATATTGTTTTGAGGAATTTTGAATTAACATTTTACAAAAGAGGAATACACAAAAAGTTGAAGAAAGAATAACGGGGTCTCACCAACAGGCAGTATTAGAACGACTGAAAGTGCGTAATATTCAGTGATAGTCCTTGCTTATACAGGTTGCCATGAACTTGCATTTATTGGCATTGACTAGTATTATTATATTCACTATTCTAATTATTTTAATATTATTATCTATTATGATTTGATTACTATAGCAAAATTTTCTCGTTCTAACAGCGAATTATATGTTACTTAAAACTTAAAAGTACTACTACGACTATTATTATTATTATTATTATTATTATATTAGTAGTTATACTATCATCACCTGATCAACATTACTCAATTTACCTAGTTATCTTCAGTCACAGACTGCCGCCTGCCGTCCGATATCTTCAGGTTAGCAGTGGCTGGCCATCCTGGTCCTGTAGTTCCAGCTTCTTCACCTTTCATCTTACCAGCGGGATGATCTCTTCTCTTTCTGCTGGCAACACCACCGGTTGTCGGGGTGTGACTTGTTGTCGTGGCATGGAAGTAGGTATCGGTCTCACCAGAGTGGGTCATGCCTGATGTGCTCTCAGAAACGAGAGTCAAACCGACCCTGGACTCCTGGAGATACGTAGAGACAGTGCAAACTAACACAAACTTGACTACACAGTGATTACACCTCCAGTGTGTGTTTGTGTGTGTGTATGTATTAGTGTATATGTGTGTGTGTATGTATGCATGCATGTACGTATTCATGAGTTGTGTGCCGGATATCAGTTGAAGTGCCAGTAGTATAATAGGTCAAACCTTCACAACGACAACACCACTACAAGTGTGACTCAATGGAAAACAGAAATAGGACACGCTTACATTAGAATGGTGTGTGTGTGTATTAGTGTGTATGCATGTGTGTATGTATGTATGCATGTACGTATGTACGAGTGTGTGCCGGACATCAGTTGAAGTGCCAGTAGTATAATAGGTCAAACCTTCACAACGACAACACCACTACAAGTGTGACTCAATGGAAAACAGAACTAGGACACGCTTACATTAGAATGGTGTGTGTGTGTGTGCACGTGTGTGTAAGTGTGTTTGTGCATGCACATACTTGTATAAAAGACGATTACACATTTATCTTTCGGGGGGGGGGGGGGGGGGGGGGGAGGAAGAGAGCTGCAAATCTCTTCTCAATAACTTTGCCACAAAAGCAGTTAATGAATGATATACAAATTCAGTCGAAATAATCCAGCCAATCATTTGACATTACATTACCACGACTGGTGACTGAATTCATAACAAAGTGACTACTACAATTCACACCCACCCACCCCCCACACACACCCAAAGTCCAACCTGGACCATTGCTGTTTCATGAGGAAAGGCCTTGAATTTGCACCCCAGCAAATGCCAGGTACCCAATCACAGCTGGGTGGAGTGGTGGGGCTGGTGGGAGGCAGATGGAAAACTCAGCATACCTGCCTCACCCACCTTCCTGCCTCCTTTCCTCTAACAACATTGGTATCCTAATATTCTGGTATATACAATTTACAACTGATAGAAATCCAGTATAATGCATTCAACCTTTAATCCTTATTTAATGATATTATTATTATTATTTTTTTTTTTACTATTATAAGGAATAATCCAAAGGACAGTTTTAGTGTGTTAATTGGGATTGAACAAAGTGAACTAGGCATGCCATGGAATGGACCATACGACTGCCCACCAATGTTCATTAAACTTGAAATTTGTACAGGAACAGATCACGTCCATATGCTATTTTTAGCTAAGGTCTTCTCTGCAAAGCCTAATCATCAAATTAATTACCTAATCACATGTCTAAATATGTCACTAACAATCTTTTACTACATACACAAATACTTCTATGTACACACACCCCTGGTTTTTTTGTTTTTGTTTTTTTACTTTCAAGGTTTACATTGTGCAGACGTAGGCATCATACCACATCACTTACATTAATTAATGGAGTTGTGATTACTAGGATGTCCAGCTCATTCACTATGACTACACTTTATGACACACCCACTGAGACTTTTCAGGTTTTGGTTATCATAACACTTTATGTTGTGCTCATTAGCTATTTTGAATGTCATTGAGAAGAATGGCATTGTGTCTGAGGGCTACATGTACAGCAGAATTGATGGCAGCGCATCGCACAGTGAAGGTCACATCTTAGCTTCTAAATTTAACGCTGACAACTCCCAGTTTATTCTCTTGATCTCCTTGAAGTAAGTAATATCACTAAAGTAGTTGGAAATAATCCAATATAATGTCTTACTAGGAAACCCTTTACCAGTTGTTGCTGTTGTTTTGTTTCGTTTTTGTTCCTTGTTTTTGTAGTTGTTGCTTTTTATTGCTTCTTGTTGTTGTTCTGGTTTAGGTTTTTTCTTTGTATTTTTTGTTTTGTTTTGTTGTTGTTGTTGTTGTTGTTGTTTTTTGTTAGGTAGGGGTAAGGGTTGTGGTGGTTGTTTTATCGTGCTCATAGTATTAAATATAAGATCTGTTACGAAAAGGTGGTAGCTATTTTTAATTTTAAGCATGAAGCAAGAGTAAATGCAAGAATAGTATCATAACATATATTATATTATCTTCCTATGAAATCACATTTTTACTACTTTCTGAACAAAGTATGTAATAGTTTTATTTTCATTTAAGTTGTTGACACTCATTAATTTTAGTTATCATTTTATTTATTAAAAATTAATTATGATACTGATTGCATATATAAAATATACATATATTTACACTACAGTGTATATATAGTATAATGTATGGGTTACTACGACGTGGAATCAGATGGGATTTATACAACATAAGGCCACAGGCCCGATGATAGCAAATTAGTCTGGCGTAGCCGGACCCTTTACCTACCGCTACACTGGGAAAGGTCTGGTGGCATTAGTACATAGTACCAGTTCTATGCCCACCAGATCTCAGGGGGAAGTTTCGATTCTGGTCGTGTTTGTCAGTAAGTTAGGGTTATCGAAGCCCCTCAATCAGGTCATTTCAGCAGTCCCAAGACTTCTGCGTATTTGAGGAATGGAGCTGTGGAACTTGCTGCAAATAAGGTGCCAAATACTAGGATTCATGAAAGGGCTACAGCATGAGTAATTTTAAGTCTTGTAAAATGGTAGATATACAAGAATCTTTGCCTTTAAAAAACATTATTTAAATTTATTTATTTTTATTCATTTATTTATTTATTTATTTACATTATTTTCTATACTTATTTCATAATCATTAATTTGATTAATTACTTATTTTTAATTATTTTTATTTAATGACGGAAAGCTTTCATACACGTATCACGATGACTATTGCAGTTCAAATCAGGTGGAATCGGCGAAGAAAGAGAGTGAAAATTTCAAAAGGGAAGGCGAAAGTTTCAAAAGGGGAGACAAAAGTTTCACAAAGCCAAAGCCAATCATGATAGATGGACAGGGAGACTGTGAAGCAGGAGAGATAGAAAAGCAAGATAAGGGACTCCATGGCTCAAGAAGAAAGAGGTGAAGAAAGGAATGGAGGGGGGGATGGAACAAGCTGAGATAGTTCAGGAAAAAGAGAGCAGGAATGAGAAACTGATGTAACTAATCCAGTAGAGGATAACAACAATGGATAAGAATACCTTATGCTGGTGCATCCTTAATTTGCAAAAAAAAAGTTAGTAGGTCAAGCGCCACTGTGTGGCGGGGTAATTGCTAGCATATATTTATTCACCCACAACCAGAAATAATCAGTAGTTACCTGTTTCCTTCAATAGAATGGTAAGACTTTAATCACTCATAACTGCATTATAAGATGCTTAAACAATAACAATTGTTTTCTTGTTAATAACATTCCATTCAAAAATGTATGGGAAAAATGTCTGTTCCATTGAAATCGCATGGAGAAAGTGAAATAGCATGTAAGTAATAGAAATGTTGCTGAAACTAAGTGAAATACCACGGTAGCTGAATAAAATAGTACAGGTAAGTGTGTATGTGTGCAGCTCTAGTTTCTAATTGGAGAGGAGCCATAAGTTGGAAACAAAATTCCAGAGAAAACTAGTTCTGAAATACAGAGATAGTGAGTGGACGATACAGTGTAGCTACAGTGCAAATGATTAAAAAAAAATGAACAACCAAAGGTGCAAATCCTCAGCGCTACAATAACTATTATTATAATCTCAGACTAAAATAATATTTATTGGCTATTCTAATCATAGCTGGAACAATGAAAATGGTACATATGAACAATGTCTCAGTAAGAAATGCTAAACACATAAACAGGCAGAAAAACTCACCAATGTATATATATGAGGATGAGGTGTGCACGCTTTGTATTATCAGTGAAAGAATATGTTTAATTTAATTTTTGCACATAAAGCTTTAAAAATGCACTCTGAAAAGGTACCACAATGCTTCTGACCCACTGATGTGAAATTCTGAAGGTTTAGGTCTATGCCATGCAGGTGTGTATCAAACTCACCATTGAGTTGTACGAACTTGCCACAACTAACTTTTGTCAGCTACAATACATGTTGAAAGTTATTCCAGATCAATAAAACCTAATGTTTGGAATTGTCAATTAAAATCTTAAACACAATAGTTGTATTTTTTCCCATACACTAAAGATTCAGGGAAGTGAGGAGTCAACATGATTTGAAAATTGCATCGGACTACATTTCCACTATAATCTATGTAATGCTCTACACTGAAATTATATAGTGCTCTATTCATGTTTCATTCTTCCTTTCCTATTAATATATCTACATATCTACAACTTACCTACCCACTAATTACACATACCCACATATGCACATAATGTCATCATGTCTTTATTTCACACTAACGTCAGGAAAAAATTCAATGGGGAAATACCAAATTTACTCACACAGTACTTCCTGCTTCTACTTTACTTAAACAATTTTGCTTATGGACTAAGAATAGTACTTGCATTAACAATTATTTTTTGCCAAAAGATATTGCTAGCAAGTTTTACAGGCTGTGTTGTGTGGGTCATCATGTCCAACTATTCATCATTGGAGGACAGCTGTAGACAGCCTTCACCAGTATCAATGATTAAATCATGCTACAGTTATTGGGCTCTTCACAAAAGAAGATATCAGAGAGCACACAAATGTGTGTCTTCCAAAGCAGCTTTGATTATCTTGGTGTGGATATTTTTAACACTTTTGGCTTCCTTCCTCACTTCAACAAGCTTTTTTGATATATTTCATTACAAAGTCAGCCCATTAAGTTATGAACTCTACTCCTATATCAGTTCACTATCATATTGCATCTATCCAGTCGCTGGATATTTGACAGACGTCAAGTTTGGTCGTCATAAAACAGTAATAAAAAGCTTTAATTTAAATATATTATTCCTACTAATATTTTCTCTCCTAGTATTAATCCTGCTTTTTGCACCTACAGGGAATAAACTAGCAACATATTCTCTAATAATCATTATTAGTGTTGCTGGTCTGCTTTTATTTATAAGCTTAGTTACTCTTAATGCTAATTTCATTCAGTTTGGAATGGACCAGCTCCATGATTCTCCAGAGGGCCACCAAAGTTTGTTTATTCATTGGTATATATGGATTTCTCAACTAGTTTCATCTTCAATACAAGTTGCAAGTACTTTATTAACCTACAATAAACTACAATACTTTATTGTTTCCTTCATTCCAGTCATAATATTACTGCTGCTGTCTGTAGTAGTTGCTAAAAGGAGGGAGAACTGGTTTCTTATAGATCATGCAAGACCTAATCCATATCGTTTGATCTATAAATTGCAAAATTTGCTCACCGCCACAAAGTTCCCATTCGTCGCAGTGCCTTTACATTTTGCGAAGATGATGTGCCCTCAGGGCTGGATTTGGGCAAGACCAAATATGGTGGACCATTTTCAACAGAGGAAGTCGAAGATGTCAAGGTCTTCTATGGCATATTAAAAATTTTGGTAGTGTTGGGTCCTGTAACAGCATTTATAGATATTATAGGTATGCAATCATACTTTATTGACCTCCAAATGAATGATGCTGCCAATGTTGTTAATAGCGTAGTATCAGGGTTACTAGCTGTTGTTATAATACCTTTATACATCTGGCTAATCCGTCCTTTTGTTTACTTCTACCTTCCAAGTATGCTCAAACGCATTGGCTTGGGAATATTTGTCTTGACATTAGCTATGGTATCTACTGCTTTGATTTTCGAGACTGAATTTAATCTTAAACGTGCTGATATTTATTGTGACTATTCTACAATACTGATTACATCAAACTTTTCTGTAGATAATGGCAGCTCAGCTTATCACTATTATGCCACGTTTTTTCCTACGTGCTTGTATTCTCTATCAATTCTTCTATTTCAAATAGCATATTATGAGTTCATCTGTTCTCAGAGTCCAAATTCAATGAAAGGATTTCTTATAGGTCTTTCATTTGCAATCAAGGGAGCATTTAAAACATGTTTTAATTTTTTAATGTCCATTTTATTCCAAATTTTCCTAATTAATATTCCACATCTCAGCTGTGGACTGGTTTATTACCTCATTTGCATCAGTCTCGCTGCAGCCAGTCTTCTCCTGTATGTGTATTTTGCCAGAAAATATCAGCCTAGGAAAAGAGATGAAATATGTCCAGTGTATCGCTATGCTGAGGAGTACTACTCTAAGGAGGATATGAACAATAAAGTATAACTGAAAACTGCTTGAATAGACTTGAATGTTAGACTATAGTTTTGTGTTCGAGTGTATTTGGCGAGTGTTGTATTAGCTATACAGTTAGTACTATACTCTAATTACAATAACCAACAGTATTATATTTTAATATATTCTTTCAATGATTCAGTCATTCTTGTCTGAAATAATAATAATAATAATAATAGCAAATTTTCTCGTTCTAAACAGCCAATATATGTTAATTAAAACTTAGCCCGATGTTTCAACTTCTTGCTGAAGAGGCTATTAGTGGTATATCTATTCTAACTCTGTACACCGAAAGGTTTAAGTTATGTAGAAACAGAAACAGAAATTAGCATATGATGAGTACATTCTAAAGTGGAATTTCCTTTAAATTTTGAGCTGAACAAGGTGGTGGGCATTGAGAGAGACAATAGAGAATGATAATAAGTATGTGTGTGTGTGTGTGTCACTGATAAATGAGTAGAAAGTAGAAACCATAATAGGCAAGTGAAAAGTGTGTAGGTAAGCGGGTAGATTTATAGATAGGTAGACAAATAAACATTAATATTAATGGAAGCAAAAAACTGTTATAGTTGTAGAGCAGAGCCCTACATAGTCATTGTAGAGATATGGTCTATTGCAGTTCTTAAGTATTACTGTATTTACTCGCCAAAATACTCTGAATTTTTAGGTTGTAGGGAGGAAAAACAAGTGATTGGTTGACTATTTAAAGTGTTTTGGTTATGACTTGTAATAACTTTCAACATGTATTGTTGAGTTGCGCTGAGAATTCACACTTTAGGTGGTCAACTCATTTTTTAATATCATTATTTCCAATGAAGCAAAATACTATTAGGTTAACAGGTTTGCAACTTTCTGTGTATTTTGTTTTTCAACTATTGAAAGGTAATATTTCAGATATTTTAGTGGCATACAAATAGAATTGAGTTCCACAAATAAATGATTCCACTCACAACTCAGTGATGGAGGCTTGCACACCTGGTATGACTTACACCTTCAGAATTTGTATAAACAAACTTTGATGGCCCTCTTGAGAATCATGGAGCTGGTCCATTCCTAACTGAATAAAGTTAGCATTAAGAGAAACTAAGCTTAAGAATGGGGATGAAAGAAGCTGATAGTTCAAAAAGAAAGAGAGCAGGAAAGAGAAACTGATGTAACTAATTCTGTAGAGGATAGCAACAATGGATGAGAATACCTTATGCTGGTGCATCCTTAATTAAAAAAAAGAAAGTTAGTAGGTCAAGCTCCACTGTGTGACGAGTTTATTGCTAGTATATATTAATTCACCTGACTTTTGATCACCCATAAAGAATTAGTAGTTACCTGTATTTTTCAAATGGTTAGATTTTAATCACTCATAACTGCATAATAAGCAGCTTAAACAATAACAATGGTTTTCTTGTTTAATAATTGCCCATTCAAAAAAGTATGGGAAAAATCGCTGTTCCATTGAAATCGTATGGGAAAGTGAAATAGCACGTATGTAAGAGAAATAGCACGGAAACTCTGTGAAATACCACAGTAGCTAAGTGAATTAGTATCGGTAAGTGCGTATGCGTACAACGCTAGCCTTGAAAACGTACAGTTCGAGTAGTTTCTGTTGGAGACTATGTCATTCTTTGGCACCAAGTTCTACTGATATTATACGTTGTTGTTGTTGTTGTTTTTTTAACAGATTGGGAGGAGCCATAGGTTGGAAACAAAATTCTAGAGGAAGCCAATCCTGAAATACAGAGATAGTGAATGAATAATAATGTGTAACTACAATGTGAATGGTTTAAAAAATAAAGCACCAAAGATGCGAACCCTCAGCACTACTATACACTGAATAGCTATAATTACTAGTGGTGCGCTGGAATAGCGCAAATGCATGGCGAGCAAGCAGACTTTTTTTACAGAAAAATAGGACAGAAATTACATCTAACTGAGGTGCACAGTGTAACCCTTTCCATTCTCAGTTAGCATCAGAGAATCTAAAGTCTCTGATCCCAGACTAAACTAACAGAATTACCTGAATAAACTTCGAAAGCAGTGGCAAAGAAGTGCAGCTTGACAAAGACTTCACAATTATTTCAAGAAGAGAGTAGCTATAAACTTTTTGGTTGAAAAAAGTTGCTAAGGCAGTGCAGCAGGATTCTCCCCGCTCCTTAATTAAAAAATACTGGAATTGTGAACGCTTTAACTTACGTAATTAGAAGCGCGGGCGAAAGATTTTGACGTATGTACGTATGCATACATACATATATCTGAAATCTCAATTGAACACTACTGAGAATCAGCTTCACTCACTCACTGAATAATCTCAGATCAAAAGAATATTCATTGGCTATCCTAATCAGGTAACATTGATCAATATAACTTGAACAATGAAAATGGTACCTTTAACCGATATCTCAGTGAGACATACTAAACAAATAAACTGGCAGAAACACTCACCGATGTATATATATGTGACCGTCTACGGGAAAACCAGGCACAACGCGGCTTGCGTAAATATCGAGAAAAGATCGATCGATTTCTTAAAAATGTATTGTTTCAAGCCGACAGAAGGGAACGGTTAGGTCTGTTATATCGGGAACGACTTAAGCTACGACGATAAAACTTGGAGAGCTCAATATCTGGACTCCGACAACTCGGTAAGTTCTAAAAAAATTTTTTCGAAGGTTGCGCATTGTGCCTGGTTTTCCTGTAGACGGTCACATATATGCTTCAACGTAAAACTCTACTTTCAGCAAGCTGCGAACTGCAAGAATTAAATTATTAGCTCATATGATTGCGGTGTGACAATAGGAGCCTTTACCCATAAAAGCTAGTACCTACACATAGCTGAAAGCTTCCTTGGCACCCAGGATAAATAGTTATACTTGCAACTTCATCTGCTGATGCTGTATCTGATGTCTGGGAAATCTCTGCAAAGCAAATACATTCTGTTTCAGTGAGCACTATTGCACAATTGCCAAGTCAACTCCTCTAAATGGACTAACAGTTAGAGTCTATTCAGAAATTATTTTGTGCTAGCTTTCCTGAATCCTAGATAAAGCACCTTTATCAGAATCACTAGCTTGAAATATGCTGCTTTTGTCTGCTGGTTCATGCATAACTTAACTTCATGATCACAAGTTCTTCCAGATTAAAAAAAAAGGGTGATTTAAGCTCCAACTCAAGGTTTCTGAACAGCTACGGCTGCTGGAAATACTCCATTACCACTGTGGCTACCAGGATGACTCTTTGTACTGTCAGAATTCATATTTCAAGCCGAAAAAAACCTGGACAGAAAACCACCTTTTGCGTCATTGTGAGGACCCTCCCACAACAGGAAGTAAATTTCAAGGAAGCAAAATAGCTGTAAAGAACGGTACCACTGTGAAGCAACCACTCACTTTTGAGTTATATGATTAGGGGCCTCGTTTATACACAATATGAGAATGCTTTTCGTGGTATTTGCAGAAAAAAAATTTCCACCACAGCTACCCTACATTTATGCACCAAAAGCTATAAAATGCACTCTAAAAAGGTCCCATAATGCTTCTGATGCACTGATGCGAAATTCTGAAGGTTAGGTCTATGCCAGGCAGGTGTGTATTAAACTCACCATTGAGTTGTATGAACTTAAGCAATTAACTTTTGTCAGCAACAATGCATGTTGAAAGTTATTGCAGATCAATAAAACCCAATGTTTCGAATTGTCAACTAAAAGCTTAAACACAATAGTTGTATTTTTTCCCATAAACTAAAGATTCAGAGAAGTGAGGAGTCAACATGATTTGAAAATTGCATTGAACTACATTTCCACTATAATCTGTGTAATGCTCTACACTGCAATTATATACTGCTCTATTCGTGTTTCATTCTTCCTTTCATATTAATATATCTACCTATCTACAACCCTCCTACCAACTTATTACATATACATACATAAATAATGTCAAGCTTGTTTTTGTTTCTCACTTAAGATGGGCAAAAATTTTGAAGGGAAAATGACAAATTTACTGACATAGTACTTCTCATTTCTACTTTACTTAAACTGTTTCGTTTATGGACTAAGAACAGTACTTGCACTAACAAAAAAAATTTCCAAAGAATATTGCAAGAAAGTTTTAAAGGCTGTCTTGTGTGGGTCATCATGTCTAACTATTCATCACTGGAGGACAGCTGTAGACAGCCTTCACCAGTATCAATGACTACATCATGCTACATTTATTGGGCTCTTCATCAGAGAGCACAAAAAATGTGGGTATTTTTAACACTTTGTCTCTCTTACACACTTTTTGTATATGTAGTGAAAGGGAATATTTAAAATCATTTAAGCACCTACCTAAAGCTTTAAATATGCACTCTAAAATGATACCACAATGCTTCTGACCCACTGATGTGAAATTCTGAAGGTTTAGGTCTATGCCAGGCAGGTGTGTATCAAACCCACCATTGAAGTTGTATGAACTTGCCACAACTAACTCTTGTCAACAACAATGCATGTTGAAAGTTATTCCAGATCAATAAAACACAGTATTTCGAATTGTCAACTAACGCTTAAACACAATAGTTGTATTTTTTCCCCATAAACTAAAGATTCAGAGAAGTGAGGAGTCAACATGATTTGAAAATTGCATTGTACTACATTTCCACTATAATGTCTCTCCCTTTGATTCCATAGAGCAACGCACCAAGGACCATAAACTAGTACACCATCGTCTTAGTTTTCAATGATAGGTTACTGTCCCTTAAAACTGGCATCCCAATGCACCAAATGCTTTGCTCACCTTAGCTATCCTCTCCCCTACTTCCTTCACTACACCACCCCTGGCTTCAACAATAGACGCCAACTCCCTCACACACCATCCTCTCCCAAGTTCAATGGTCTTAAGTCTTACGCCGCCTACTCTCGTCTACTCCACCCGCTTTTTAATTACAGTTAAACTACTTTCTACTGAGTGTGACAACACTTGACTCATTCCAACAATGGCAATGCTTTACCAAACTTTTTAAGCTCATAACTAACTCATGAAATCACACACTGTTGTTTGTCGGTCACCATCGTCGTTACTGACACACGAGTGTATTACTAATGGTGTACTTGAGCACAAATGGCGAGCAAGCCTGCCTTGTTAGGTTGTATAAAACTGCAATACTGTTATATGATGCATTTTACCTGAAGAGGCTTTTACTTCATGGTGACAAAAATGGATTCTATATAATTATGAAGGCCCAAGGATAGCGTAAATCCTGCACCGACTGAACGCAGAGTGGTGAACGGACTTGTACCATGGCTCAAGGCTAAGGAAATGCATAAAAACTAACTTGATTGGACAGTTTACTTATTCACCTCCTAGGAGGTAGGTATGAAATATATTCACCGTGAATTGAGCAATCTTATTGGACAGTTTGAATGTATGGTACACGTTATGTCACATATGCCATGCGTGTAAGTGCCCTTTTATCTTAAAAAACAAAAACAAAAACACACACACGGTTTTTTAGGCTTGACCCCAGTTTCTTCTGATGCTGCTACAGCATTAGCAAGTCTTACTCTAAACTTAGGATCCAAATTGTGAGATAATTACTGTGAAATACGTGCTTTTCAAGTGATGCAAAGTTGCGTGACTGGTTACTATGGCATTGAAACCCTTTACCAGATGTAATTTCAAAACTTTCACCATTTTAGGGGGGCTGTTCAACAGTTACTGGTAATTGAGGTAGCCAGAATGGTTTAAATATGATACTACAGAAGTTACCACTACTCAGGAAACTGAGGTCAGAATGCAACTCTTATTTGTTTGTTATAATTAATGGTCAACTGCTATATTGAATCCACTTTTGTCAATAAGAAAAAGAAGATTCTTCAGGTAAAATACATCACATAACAATATACACACAACTAGTATAATTATATATTATATATATATAGTTGTTTATTTATTATGTACTGAGCAGGCCAAATACGAGTTGCCACATAGGAAACGCATAAAAGTATACAGGACGTGACTTAAGGTAATATTTCCCCATATCACCTGTGTTCAGAGTTATATCATGTCCCTCCTGGCTATTACAAGTATTATTGCACAAGAAACACATTACTATGGTATTCAAGTACGAGCACTACATAATAAAATTTATTATCCATTGGATACCGGAGAATATTACTAGTTTGATTGGCTATATTTACACTCGAGCCTGTTGCACTGGTGTAAATACTAAGCCAAAAGACTCATGATATTCTCCTGTATCAAATGAATAAAATATATATATTATATATAATACTTATAGCACGAGTCAGAGTACAATATGGGAAAATATTTTACGAGCACGCAAAATATTTTCACGAGCCAAAGGCGAGTGAAAATGTGGCGTGAGAGTAAAATATCATTCCCATATTGTACGCTGAGTGTGATAAGTGATTTATTGCTGCCTTGATATTTTGTCTCAACCGGTTACAATTCAATTTTCATTGATTTTACTCGCTACGCGCATGCGTAGTAGTGTACCGTACAATATAAACCGTACAATATGGGAGAATACAGAACGCTCGCGTGATGCGGAAATATTCAAGTAAAAATATCAAAGCTGCAATAAATATATATATATTTTTTGTAAATACCTGCTATATATCTAACTTCCTAATTAGATGCTTGTCATTGATTAACGCATTAAGCTATCTAAATCCAACCTACCCACCCACAAATTACACATACATACACACATACATACCTACATACATATACATAACATATAAACAGACATACACAAATACCAGAACAATTATGTTCTCTAGATGTGGCTGCAAAATACCAAATACCATACCAGGAAATACCAAATTACAATGTACATCTGTAATGCTTCCTGTTTCTACAGGGCTTAAAATCTGATTCATTTAACCCAGAGGAGATTGTTAGCAATACTACAAGCTGAGTGTGTTGTGAGGTTCATCATGTCTAACTATTCATCACTGGAAGACAGCTGTAGACAGCCTTCACCAGTATCAATGACTACATCATGCTACGATTATTGGGCTCTTCACAAAAGGAGATATCAGAGAGCACACAAATGTGTGTCTTCCAAAGCAGCTTTGATTATTTTGGTGTGGGTATTTCTAGCACTTTTCACTTTCTTCATCACTTCAACAAGCTTTTTTGTTATATTTCATTACAAAGTCAGTCCATCACTTAACTTGAGTTATGAATTCTACTATATCAGTTCACTATCATATTGCATCTATCCAGTAGCTGGATATTTGGCAGACATCAAGTTTGGCCGTTTTAAAACAGTAATAAGGAGCTTGTATTCTAGTATATTATTCTTATTAATATTTTCTCTACTAGTATTACTCCTGCTTTTCGTACATACAGAAAATATAGTAGTAACATATTTGCTAGTAGTTATTTTTGGTATTGCTGGCCTCCTTCTACTTATAAGCTTCATTTGTGCTAATGCTAACTTCATTCAGTTTGGAATGGATCAGCTCCATGATTCTCCAGAGGGCCACCAAAGTTTGTTTATACATTGGTGTATATGGATTTTTCATCTAGTTTCATCTTCAATACAAGTTACAGGTTTTTTATTACTCATATACAATAAAATGCAATACTCTATTACTTTATCCATTCCAGTCATAATATTACTGCTGCTGTCTGTAGTAGTTGCTAAAAGGAGGGAGAACTGGTTTCTTATCGATCATTCAAGACCTAATCCATATCGTTTGGTTTATAAATTGACAAAATTTGTTCACCGCCACAAAGTTCCCATACGGCGCAGTGCCTTTACATTTTGCGAAGATGATGTGCCCTCAGGGCTGGATTTGGGCAAGACCAAATATGGTGGACCATTTTCAACAGAGGAAGTCGAAGACGTCAAGGTCTTCTATGGCATATTAAAAATTTTGGTAGCATTGGGTCCTGTAACGGCATTGATAACTATGAACGATCAATCTTACTTTATTGACCTCCGAGTGAACGAAATAATCAGTTTTCTTTATAATACTATTTCAGGGTTACTAATTGTCATATTAATACCTTTGTATATCTGGTTAATTCGTCCTTTTGTTTACTACTATCTTCCCAGCATGCTGAAACGCATTGGATTTGGGATTATTGTCATGGCTTTAGCTATGCTATGCACTGCTTTGATTCTTGAGACTGCTTCTAATCTTAAATATGCAGATATTAATTGCGACTACACAAGTATAGATATTACATTAAATTTTTCTGTAGATAATGACATCTCAGTTTATTATGTCAATATTATACCAAAGTGCTTATATTCTCTGTCAATTCTTCTATTTCAAATAGCATATTATGAGTTTATCTGTTCTCAGAGTCCAAATTCAATGAAAGGATTTCTTATTGGTCTTTCATTTGCAATCAATGGAGCATTCCAAGTAATTTTTAGCATTTTGCTTACTATTTTTTCGCATATTCAATTCAGTACTCCACATCTCAGCTGTGGACTGGTTTATTACCTCATTTGCATCAGTCTCACTGCAGCCAGTCTTCTCCTGTATGTGTATTTTGCCAGAAAATATCAGCCTAGGAAAAGAGATGAAATATGTCCAGTGTATCGTTATGCTGAGGAGTACTACTCTAAGGAGGATATGAACAATAAAGAATAACTGAAAACTGCTTGAATAGATTCGCATTTCAGTAGTTTCATGTTCGAGTGTATTAGGCGAGTGTTGTGATAGTTATACAATTTGTACTATACTCTAATTACAATAGCCAACAGTTGTATGAAACTTTTGTTGAAGTTTATATAATATTATGTACCCCTACAGGACAGGCTAGTATTTGCTAATTTGTGTTACCTTTTTATTCATTTTGCTCTAAAATTAATAGAATTTTAATACTTGTATATAATCAAAATATCACTTAACTACCAGGGTAATATAATTGTCATAGTGCCACTTGCATTGATAGAGTGACAATCAATCCAATATTAATGCATATAGTAGAGTGCGCTTCTATGTATTGGCAATCATACAAGTTCCATATTCTGCCATTAGTAGTAATGGGTTTTTATTTGTTAATCAGTTAGTAGGTATTAAAATACATAAATTAAATTATTACCTCTGCCTATTATCTCGCAATTACTCATTTATTCATAAACTTTACAAAGTAATTACTATTATCTATATAATAATACGCTTGTGTGTCAGTAAAGACGACGACTGATGGGGTACATATTCATGAATTATTCATGAGCTTAAACAGTTTGGTAAAGTATCGTCATTATTGATATGAGTAAAGTGTTATCACATTTAGGAGAAAGTGGTAACTGTAACTAAAAAGTGAGTAGAATAGACAAGGGAAGGCAGCGTAACTTTCAAAAAGGAAGGCGAAAGTACGAAGAGAGGCAAAAAGGCGATTTATTGTAAATAAAAGCAGGTGGAATTGATGAGTAAAACAGCGCAATCTTCAAAATGGAGGAAGGCCACAGTACAAAAATAAGTATGAAAAAGAAGGCAAAAGTTTCGCAAAGCCCAAGTCCACAATCCTGATAGAAGGACAGGGGCTTCAGAAACAGGAAAGGTAGACAAAGGACAATGACTTGAGAAGAAAGAGAGATGAAGAAAGGAATGGAGGGGGATAAGAACAGCTGTGATAGTTCAGAAAAAAGAGAACAGGAGAAGGAAACTGATGTAACCTTAACCAAAGAGAATGATAACAATGAGTAAAAAATAACTTCTGCTACTGCATTCTTACTTTGCAAAACATCAAGCGCCACTGTGTGGGCGGGTGGTGCACTGAGTGGAATAAAGCTTCAGCTTGCAGATGACTTGGCAGAAGCAAGGACCACTTGGGAAAGTGTGAAGAGAGCTGCAACAATATTATGATATAAGACCATTGAACTTGGGAGAGGATGGTGTGTGATAGAGTTGGGGTCCATTGTTGAAGCTAGGGGTGGTATAGTGAAAGAAGTAGGGGAGAGGATATCTAAGGTGAGCAAGGCAATTGGTGCATTGGGATGCTAGTTTTAAGGGACAGTAACCTATCATTGAAAAATAAGACGATGGTGTACTGGACCATGGTGTTCTTGGTGTGTTGCTATATGGATCAGAGACATGGGCTACCAGGAGAGACACTCAAGGAAATCTTGGGCATTACTGCACAACAACAGAGCACAAAGAGCTTTAGTGACGTACAAATGGCTAAGCAGTTTGGGATGGAGGAGAGCATAGAAGACCTGATTACAAAACAATGATTAGGGCATGTTGTGCAGATGGACAAAGAGAGAATTCCTAAGAAGCTGTGCTGTATTTTTAGGCTGATTGCCTAAAATAAGGCCTTCTCATGGGACTAAAGTTGATAAGGCGAGAAAGGATTTCAGAAAGAGGAGAAGAAGTGGCATGCGACAACACACAATAGGGGGGAGGCGGGACTGGAGGGGTAAGTGCTCCAGTGGGGCTGCAGGATGCCATGGAGAGAAGGCTGGAGGAGGATGAGCCCAAGAAACTAGAAAAGATACTGCTCAACCATATGTAAATATACTCCTAAAGTGAGTCACCTGTCAGCGGTCATTTCAGTGGAGACAGGACAATACCTGACACAAATATAATATTACACGTTCCAAAGCCAAGTGATGACTAGGTCATTATGAAACCGCGTGAAGGGTAACCACTTCTGTCAAATCTGTGTGTCTACAGAAGAGCATTACCTTGCTGGGTGGCCCCCCATCCAGTCAAGTTCAAGTGTGTGTGTGTGTGTGTGTGTGTGTGTGTGTGTGTTTGTGCATGTGTGCGTGTGTGTGTGACAGGCTTTGGGAAAAGGTGAAAACCAACTTCTAGCCTATTTACTATTCAAGGCCATTTGTTCTAAAAATGATTTGAAAGGCTGAATTACTTATTTTGACAAAACATGTTTTAAAAAATCCACTTTCTGTTATTGTGAGTATGTATAAGGGCTGCTTGGACTACTTGCCAACTGAATCCAGTATTCTAGCCTTGCTTAAAGGCAATTCAATACTTTGAACTAACAACTTATTCAGATAGTTGCAGGCCTATAGAAAATGTATTTAAGCAAACAGGAATTTTCTTAGGGTAGTATTATATATAGTACTTATTACATGAGCCAGAGTGTGATATGGCGAAATATTTCAAGAGCAGGCCAATTTATTTTCACGAGCCAGAGGCAAGTGAAAATAAAGCCTGCGAGTGAAATATCTTGCTGTATCACTCTGAAGAGTGTAATAAGTGGTTTATTCTACCATAGATATCTTCACTACTGTAGTTTGTACTAGGACCTTAACTCACATGGTATCAAGTTGGCTGTAGGGGTTCCCCAAACCCCCAGCTGATATTTTAGTAGCTGCTCTAACCCTGGTTGGGTAGGCTACACCTGGACGGTATATGTAAAAAAAACAGGAAAAGTGGTGAACTTGGCTGGTTGCTATAACTACAAGGGTAATGAGCTTGCGCAATACAGTGTGAAATGGCAAGCGTGAAATATCGTGAGTTATTTCACGTGTCATGTACCTAAAAATATCATTGTGAAGATATCTAGGGTACCTGCAAAATTGGCTATGGTTGCTAGGGCATGCTAAACTCACTTCTACTTTCCCACGAGTTATTTTATTTCTGCAGGTCAGCAAGTACTACTAGGAGAAATCACCTACCAATAATAAAGACTGGAAGTTCATTGCATTTCAATAAATAGCCCCGTCACCATTTTGGACTTCACTGCAATAATGCACAGCTACTGCTGACATTTTGAAGATGATTTTTTGTATATCATTTCTTAACCTTGCGTGTTGGCCATGATGATGAGTTTTTAAAAAAAATTCTACCTTAGTTTTCTATTTATTGACCTTACCACATGAATTATTGCTGTAAAATTTCGTACATTACAATATCTCATCGATATATAGAGTCAACCCCTTTTGGCCCTAGGCCTTGGCAAACTTTAAACAATTGCCGTTCGTCCTTTCCTGAGCAGTACACAAGAGTAGAGATTCCGGATCCATTACTTTTGTGTGCAGAGGATTTTTGATTGGAAGTTGACACCACCCTGTCCCAAACTGTATGTGCGCAAATGGTAAGTGAGACACAGCTGCATTTCAAGGGCACTAATTTGTTGCAAAGCGGGGTGCGATGTTGTGGTAGATAATGTCGATTTTTCAGCTGGAGTGTGCTGCTATAGGCGCCCAGGCGTTGCTATGGGACGGCACCCTTAACTTATCTTCCCAGGAATCCCATTATTGTATCTACTCCCTTTCTACTCATCCTTCAATTACACACTAACATACATAAATGTATATTAATATTCTTTACTGTCTCTCTCAATGCCACTAGCTTGTTCAGTTAGAAATTTAGGAGAAATTCACTTTAGAAAGTACTCATCATGTGCTACTTTCTGTTTCTACATAACTTAAACCTTTTGGTGTACAGAGTTAGAATATACATACCACTAATACCCTATTAGGCAAGAAGTCGAAACACCGGGCTAAGTTTTAATTAACATAATTGGTTGCTTCGAACGAGAAAATTTGCTATTGTTATAATAATTTCAGTCAAGAATGACTGAATAATTGTAGGAATACATTCAGATATAATACTGTTGGTTATTGTAATTAGAGTATAGTACAAATTGTATAGCTAATACAACACTCGCCTAATACACTCGAACACAAAACTATATAGTCTAACATTCAAGTCTATTCAAACTGTTTTCAGTTATTCTTTATTGTTCATATCCTCCTTAGAGTAGTACTCCTCAGCATACACTGGACATATTTCATCTCTTTTCCTACGCTGATATTTTCCAGCAAAATACAAATACAGGAGAAGACTGGTTGCAGCGAGACTGGTGCAAATGAGATAATATATCAGTCCACAGCTGAGATGCAGGTTATTAATTTGTAAAAAAACGGACATTAAAATGTTAAAAAATGTTTGAAATGCTCCCTTGATTGCAAATGAAAGACCTATAAGAATTCATTTCATTGAATTCGGACTCTGAGAACAGATGAACTCATAATATGCTATTTGAAATAGAAGAATTGACAGAGAATACAAGCACTTTGGAAAAAAAGTGACATAATAGTGATAAGCTGAGTTGCCATTATCTACAGAAAAATTTGATGTAATCACTATTTTTGTATAGGTACAATTTATATCAGCATGTTTAAGATTAAATGCAGTCTCAAAAATCAAAGCAGTAGATACTATAGCTAATGTCAAGACAAATATTCCCAAGCCAATGCGTTTGAGCATTGTTGGAAGATAGTAGTAAACAAAAGGACGGACTAGCAAGACGTAGCAAGGTAATATAACAACAACTATTAACCCTGATACTGCGCCATTAAGAACATTGGCAGCATCACTCATAGGGAGATCAATAAAGTATGATTGCACACCTATAATATCTATCATTGCTGTTACAGGACCCAATACTACCAAAATTTGTAATATGCCATAGAAGACCTTGACGTCTTCGACTTCCTCTATTGAAAATGGTCCACCATATTTGGTCTTGCCCAAATCCAGCCCTGAGGGCACATCATCTTCGCAAAATGTAAAGGCACTGTGCCGTATGGGAACTTTGTGGCGGTGAGCAAATTTTGTCAATTTATAGACCAAACGATATGGATTAGGTCTTGCATGATCGATAAGAAACCAGTTCTCCCTCCTTTTAGCAACTACTACAGACAGCAGCAGTAATATTATGACTGGAATGAATGAAACAATAAAGTATTGTAGTCCATTGTAGGGTAATATAGTATTTGTAACTTGAATGGAAGATGAAATTAGTTGAAAAATCCATATATACCGATGTATAAACAAACTTTGGTGGCCCTCTGGAGAATCATGGAGCTGATCTATTCCAAACTGAATGAAGTTTGCATGAACAGAAATTAAGCTTGCCAGTAAAAGTAGACCAGCAATACTAATAATGACTACTAGCAAATACGTTACTAGTTTATTCCCTGTAGGTGCGAAAAGCAGGAGTATTATTAGGAGAGAAAATATTAGTAGGAATAATATATTTAAATATAAGCTTCTTAGTACAGTTTTATAACGACCAAACTTGATGTCTGCCAAATATTCAGCGACTGGATAGATGCAATATGATAGTGAACTAATATAGTAGTAGACTTCATAACTTGATGGACTGATTTTGTAATAAAATATAACAAAAAACTTACTGTAGTGAGAAAATAAGAGAAAAGTGTTAAAAATACCCACACCAAGATAATCAAAGCTGCTTTGGAAGACACACATTTGTGTGTTCTCTGATATCTTCTTTTGTGAAGAGCCCAAAAATTGTAGCATGATGTAGTCATTGATACTGGTACAGGCTGTCTACAGCTGTCCTCCAGTGATGAATAGTTGGACATGATGACCCACACAACACAGCCTGTAAAACTTGCTAGCAATATCCTTAGGAAAAAAATAATTGTTAATGCAAGTACTATTCTTAGCATAAGACAAAGGCTTAAGTAATGTAGAAACAGGAAGTACTATGCGAGTAAATTCTAATTTGGTATTTCCCCTTTGATTTTTTCCGACTTCAGTGAGAAACAAAAATATGCATGACATAAATAGCAAATTTTCTCGTTCTAACAGCCAATATTGTTAATTAAAACTTACCCAAATGTTTCGACTTTTTGCCGAAGTGCTCTTCAAGGGTCAACTAGACAAGAGAACTTCTGCAAGAAGTCGAAACGTAGAGTTAAGTTGTAATTAACAATATCAGCAGTTAGAACGAGAAAATTTGCTATTATTATATTTATGTCAGCCGAGAACAACTGAATCATGTATGACATTATGTGTGTATGTGTGTATGTGCAATTAGTGGGTAGGTGGGTTGTAGATAAGTAGATATATTAATATGAAAGGAAGCATGAAACACGAATAGAGCACTATAGAATTGAAGTGCAGCATTACATAGATTATAGTGGAACTGTAGTACAATGCAATTTGAAATCATGTTGACTCCTCACTTCTCTCCATCTTTAGTCTATGTATAATAATACAACTATTGTGTTTAGCTTTCAGTTGACAATTTGAAATATTGGGCTTTATTGATCTGCAATAACTTTCAACATGCATTGTTGTTGACAAAAGTTAGTTGTTGCAAGTTCGTACCACTCAATGGTGGATTTGATACACACCTGCCTGGCATAGACCTAAATCTTCAGAACTTCACATCAGTGACACAGAAACATCGTGATACTTTTTTAAAGTGCATTTTTAAAAGCTTCAGTAAGGTGCATAAATTATACTATATATACCATTTCACCACATATACAAAACGTGCCCTCCCCCCATATAGATTATTAGTAAAGAAGGAACCTAATAAGTACACCTGGATTTAACTTATCACACTGAAAATAATCAATATCCGTACTGTTTTGTCCTATTATTTCCATAATAGTTTAGTTTTGTCTTTGAGCTGTAGTATGATTACTTAAGTAATGAGTTGGCATGTCAATTTATCACTCTACTTTCTACCAAGTTAGGAGTACGAGGTGAAAATCTGTAGAGATGGGGAAAGTAATGGATACCATGCAGATAAAGTATCCCAGAGGAATCAATGACACTTGTTTCAGGCATGCCTTCTTACTCTTGTGAGATCCAGCTATGTTTGAAACCCCAATCATATAAACGGTGGTTACTAATTATACAACAGCTCTAAGACTAAACTAAACTATTACGGAAATATAGGACAAAACAGTTCTCAGAGAACTCCCACATTTAATAGTGTGTTGGCAAGAATTTTTTCATACACAGTGATAGAAATTCAGAAAAATTTATCCTTTCAGTAGGTCTTCCTGGGGCTGATAACTTGTCTAATTACTGATGAATATTTAAAATCTACACTGACATAAATGAAATAACCACTGAGACAGATGATGTCACAGATTACATGGCTGAAAACAATACTGCAGTGATTAAGTGAGTTTAGAGCACTTTATCAATTTGAAATTAAATTATTACCACAGCTTATTATCTCGCAATTACTCATTTATTCATACACTTTACAAAGTAGTTACTATTAGCATGCACAGGTAACCGTGCTATTTGGGATTAATAGTATAAGTAACGTGATTGAAATAGCATGAGGTGAAGCTGATTGATATTTCAATTGATGTACAAGTGCTATTGATCCATAATAGCATAGGTTACCCGTGCTATCACTCGCTAATAAGTAGGTTAGCTTTTCAAAAATCATTTACAATTGTAGCTATACTGTATCGTTAATATCTTTCACTCATTATCTCCATATTTCAGGATTAGCTCCCTCTGGAACTTTGTTGTCAACCTGTGGTCCTCCTAATCTGTTGAAAAACATTTTCTGTGGTAAAGAATGACATTGTCTCCAACTAGAAACTACTCAACTGTACATATCCAAGGATGATGCTGCTCACGCGCACTTACCTGTACCATTTCACTTAGCTACTGTAGTATTTCACTTAGTTTCCACTTGGTTACCGTGTTATTTCACTTTGTTACATGCTATTTCACTTTCCCCGTGTAATTTCAATTGAACAGAGATTTTCCCCATACATTTTTAAATGTGCAATTTATACACTGTACTACTAGTGATGTGCTTGAGCACAAATGGCGAGCGAGCCTAAAGACTATACTATTTTTATATGAATGATTTTGACTTCTAACATTGAAGCTACTGAAAATAAGGTCCAGTTTTTAAATTTCGCATACAAGGTAAAGGGATTTCAGTGCCATAGTAACAACTCTCTGCAAACTGCTTGAATTGAAGGGAAAAAACAACAACAAAACAATACACGTTATTTAAAAGTTTTCTTTGTGATATTCTTTAGCTAAGTAGTGGTTGTAACACACAATGCTTTGACACAACTGGACATGCACCTACACAGACTTACCTTCACAGTAGTATAGTGGACAATGTATTTTCAAGTAAATACTGTTGCGCACGGCTTATAACCATGACAAAGAGAGCATTGACTTACCACCGCCACTAACTGGAATAGAAATGGAAGTCCCTTAAGTTTTCAAGTTTTAACTGCACCTGCAAAATAATTGGTGAGCGAGCGTAGCGAGCGAGACACTTACAGGGGTAACACAATCGAAAATCGGGGATGTTTGTTTATTTATTTAGATATATGTTTGGACGTATGTATGTCATTTTGTACTTTGACCCTCCGTATTTTTGTGTTCGCTCGGCGTTCGACCCCGTCCCAAACTTCACTAAACAGAATCCTCCGGTTTAGCGACCATTACCCGTATCACCTTAGAAATTGAATTGTTTACGGCTTTGAATTGTTTTGCGGGCCGTGTTGCTGGGAGCTCCATTTCAATTCGAGTTAGTGGCTGTGGTAAGTTAATACACTATTTGTCACAGTTATAGAACTACTCAACAGCATTTACTTGACTATTCATTGTCCACTAGACGAACCACGAAGGTATGTCTTGCGTAGGTATGTTCAGTTGTGTGAAAGTATTGTGCGTTACAACTACTATTAAGAATATCACAAAGAAAATTTTAAATAACGTGACTTGATTTTGTTGCTTCTTTTTCAATTCAAACTGTTGAGGGGAGTGGTTACTATGGCATTGAATCCCCTTTACCGTATATGCGTAATTTAGCAACTCAACTTTATTTTAGTAGTTTGAGTAACAACAGTGTAGTTTAAAGCTCGCTCGCCATTTGTGCTCAAGCACACCAACTATTCAAAAAGGTAAACGCCCAATTCAATTCTAGGGTGAGGGTATACTGATAGATAAACCCAGAGGATTTTGTTTGTGCCAATTTGGGACGGGGTTCGACCACATAACTAACACCAAATGACGAGGGTCAAAGTACAAAATGACATACATAAGTCCATACAATATACAAAAATAAATAATAACTAGTGGTGTGCTTGAGCACAAATGGCGAGGCGAGCTGGTGTAACATTGGGTAACATAACACTAGTAGGTTTCAACTATGTTGAGCTTAGTTCATGCAAACACTATAATAGCAGTATATGAACTTTTATTTCAGCAAACAAATACAAGACGCACTCTTTTACCTGATTAATGGTACTTTTGTAGATCAAACACGTTCAACCATTATGACTATCTCAATCATCCAGTAACTCTTGACAAGCTCCAGCTAAGATTTAACAAAATAAACACCAGTGTTAATTTTTAGCGCCAACAAATATGGAATAACTTACTTACACTCATTCTAGAGTATTATAACTTATGTAGTATGTACTAAATTGAAGTACTATTGACAATCTGAATTACCTTGAATTCTTGACAACAAGCTCTCACCTACAAAAACAAAAACAATCAATTTTAGCACACAAATACAAAATTATTTTCTTACCTCATTTTCTTGAGCAGTGATAACTTTTGTAGTACCAAATTTGAGTCATTCTGACTATTTAAATTTACCAGTCACTGTTGACAACAAGCTCTTAGCTATATAAAAGAAAGGCCAGAGTTATTTTTGCATATTTAACTAACAAATATGGAATTAATACTTACCTCAGCTTCCCTCGAGAAGTAGTAGCTTCCTTAGCATTAATACTACGGCATTCTGACTACCAACTGCTCTTGACAACCAACAACCGGCACTCCGTATCCCCCCCCATAAAACGGCGAAGTTTTGAAATTAAGTCTGGAAAAGGGTCTTCAATGCCATAGTAACCGGTCGAATCAACTTCTTGTTTCTTGAAAAGCAAGCATTTTCGCAGGAATTTTCGCACACTTTGGAGCTTAAGTATAAAGTAAGGCTGTCTTAATCCTGTAGTTTCAGAATAAACTGGGGGTCAAGCCTAAAAAGTCGTGTTTTTTGGAGAAAAAGTTCCGCGCGAGCGCGTTTAAAGGGCATACCTACCATCCCACATACATAACATATAGCATATACCCGATTTTGCATTATCCACCCCTAACTAGTGATGTGCTCTAATAGCACAAAATAGCGAAGCGAGCGATGCATGTTTCCTGTAATTGCAGCTGTTCCATGCATGCTTGGCTACAAAATACTGTCAGATTCTTTACTTTGCTACCTGTTTCTGTTTCGTTTTAGCTCTCCTCCTTTTTGCCCTGTCTTTTTCATTTCTTATCGCTCTCCTTACTAATTTTTCTTCAGGAGTTTCTAACGCCCTCAAAGCTCTTGACCGAGCGTTTCTAACCTTTTGTGTCTACTGGGCATCGCTACTTTGTACTGCGGGTAAACAAAACAAAATGTTACTAAGAAGGTTACCCGGCCCGCGCAAGCGCGTAGGAGAAAGGGTACACACATACGCCCACGCAAGAACAAAAACAATTTCTAGACCAAATTGGCGAGCGAGCGTAGCGAGCGAGACACTTACAGGGGTAACACAATCGAAAATCGGGGATGTTTGTTTATTGGCGAGCGAGCGAAGCGAGCGAGACAGTAATAGGGGTAGATAATGCAATTAGGTATATGTTATATGTATACAGTCGTTACGCCACCCGTACAAATTTATTTGCAAACCGGAAGTAGTCTACCGAGAGCCAGCGCAAAAGGCGCTAAATTGGAATAAATAATGGCTACTTATTGAGCCTCAAAATGTTGAAACTACCTGGCTTTTGCCGTCCAAAAGACGTACAATTGAAGAATAAAGATTAAACTAGTGCTTGCCTGTTCATAGAATACCCAAGGAGTCCCTAGACGCCCTTTGTGCTGGCTTCTTTATGAGCATTTCGAAATGGCTTCCAGAGAGTCATCCCACACATTGCTATTAACTAGCGTTCCTGACCAATAAATCTCGTTAAAAATATATGCATTATTGAAATCAAGGATTAAAATTGTTGAATACTGACTTTCATTCTTGTTGCATCTAATTTCATGGCATAATTTCTTCATTGAATATTCATTAGAAAAGGTAAGGATTATCAAGTGGGTAAATGGTAGCAAGTTGGTAATCTGCTCTTCATTACCACTGGCTAAGGAGTTGTTGGGTACTTCATATGTGGCAGCAGGCAGAATGCAACGAAATGATGCTTGCTTCCCTGAATGGCAATGGTTGGATTGTAGGACATCAGAGCATTGAAATACTTTGGGATACAGCGGAAAACATCCAATCAGTGAGGCAAAATGTGAAACTACTCATGAATGGATGTGGTTGCAAGTCAGGATGTAGAACTGGAAGATGTGGCTGTAAAAAAAGTTCCAGACTTTGTGGTGCTGGATGTCGCTGTACCAATTGCCAAAACACACAAGATATTGTACACCAAGAAGAAGATGAACTGGTCAGAATTGAAAGGTAATTTTTTGATGTGTGTATACAATATAATTATTTTACTATAAAATTATTTTATACAATCATATTAAAACTAATCTATTTTAAAATAAAATTAAGTTTCAATGGTGAACAAATAAATCAGTGGAACACACATATAAAATCTATTTATTGTGTAGATACACTACCTTAGATGAAGAAATTGACCTTCTGATGGAAGACATATTTGGAGTTGATCAAATTGAGGATCAAGCAGATGATGACAGCAGTGAAGGTGAAAGCGACTGTGACAGTGTTGAAGATGTGGCAAGTGTCAATTTTTTCGATAGCATCACCGATGGTGAAGATGAAACCAGTAGTGATGATGACTAAACACCATAATTTTCTCCCATTTTTCTTTCTTACTTTTGTGATGTTATTTGTTTTTGTCTTTTTTTTTTAGTTATTATTTCACGGTCACATCACTTACTCAACAGAATTAATCCTTCAGTTACATTTTTATTTAATGTCAAAGAACTGTTATTTAATATAGTCATGTTATGATAACCTTATAACATTTTTAGTATGACCATAACTTCTTTATATTAGACATGTGTTCATTTAATATCTTTATGAAGCTGTCTCATTATAGTCTATATTTACACCTCTACAAAATAACCTTACATTCTAAGAACATGCTTTAAATTCTCAGATATGATAGTTCTACCTTAAATAGACAAGCACTTAAATTATGAGAGCAAAATAGAGGTCAGGAACGCTGTTTAATAGTGACTAGTTGAGGCTATTCACATTTACTGATCGAAACGAGGTTCACAAAGAGCCATCTAAATAGCAGTAGATAATGGATACTTAAGTAGCAAAAGGTGGATATTAATATGTAAGAGTTATTCTTTAAAATAATGCTTAGTTGAGGGCTTACTAGGAATATTTTCACAAAATATTAGCCTTGAAAATCGGCTTACAATTCTCTTTATTCCCGGGTCAGCTTACCAGATGACGTAATCCTAGTACGCGGTGCAATAAAAACCGGCGTTTTCTGGTGGGTGGCGTAACGACTATATATAATTATGTATGTGGGATGGTACGTATGCCCTTTAAACGCGCGTGCGGGGAACTCTTTTCTCCAAAAAACACGTTACTTTATACTTAACCTCCAAAGTGTGAGAAAATTCCTGCTAAAATGCTTGCTTTTCAAGAAACAAAATGTTGATTCGACAGGTTACTATGGCATTGAAGACCCTTTTCCAGACTTAATTTCAAATTCGCCGTTTTATGGGGGGAATACGGAGTGCCGGTTGTTGGTTGTCAAGAGCTGTTGGTAGTTAGAATACCGTAGTATTAATGCTAAGGAAGCTACTACTTCTCGAGGGAAGCTGAGGTCAGTACGTAATTCCATATTTGTTAGCTAAATATGCAAAATTAACTCTGGCCTTTCTTTTTTGTATCTAAGAGCTTGTCAACAGTGACTGGTAAATTCAAATAGTCAGATTGGCTCCAATTTGGTACTACAAAAGTTACCACTGCTCAAGAAAGTGAGGTAAGAAAGTAATTTTGTATTTGTGTTCTAAAATTGATTGCCTTTTGTTTTTGTAGGTGAGAGCTTGTTGTCAAGTTCAAGGTAATTCAGATGGTCAAAGTAACTTCAATTGATACTACAGAAGTTATCAATACTCAAGAATGATGTAAGTAGTAATTCCATATTTGTTGGCTAAAATACAAATAATAACACTGGTTTATTTTTTTATCGTAGCTGAAAGCTTATTCAAGAGTTACTGGTGATTGAGATTATCAGAATGGTTATGTTTGATACTACAAAAGTTACCATTAATCAGATAAAAGAGTGATTTTGTATTTGTTTGCTGAAATCAAATGTCATAACTGCTATTATAGTGTTTGCATGAAGTAAGCTTAAAAATAGTAACATTTTTATGTTACCTAACTATCAGGCTCGCTCGCCATTTGTGCTCAAGCACACCACTAGTTTATTTAGATATAATGTACGGACGTACGTATGTCATTTTGTACTTTGACCCTCGCATTTTTGTGTTAGTTTGGTTGTCGTCCCCGTCCCAAATTGCACTAAACAGAATCCTCTGGTTTATCGATCAGTACCCGTATCACCCTAGAAATTGAATTGTTTACCGTTTTGAATTCTTTTGCGGGTGTAGTTCAAACTTGAAAACTTAAGGGACTTCCATTTCTATTCGAGTTAGTGGCGGTGGTAAGTCAATGCTCTCTTTGTCATGGTTATAAGCCGTGCGCAACAGTATTTACTTGAAAATACATTGTCCACTATACTACTGCGAAGGTAAGTCTGTGTAGGTGCATGTCCAGTTGTGTCAAAGCATTGTGTGTTACAACCACTACTTAGCTAAAGAATATCACAAAGAAAACTTTTAAATAACGTGTATTGTTTTGTTGTTGTTTTTTTCCTTCCAAGCAGTTGCAGAGAGTTGTTACTATGGCACTGAAATCCCTTTACCCTGTATGCTAAATTAAAAAACTGGACCTTATTTTCAGTAGCTTCAGTGTTAGAAGTCAAAATCAATAGTATAGTCTTTAGGCTCGCTCGCCATTTGTGCTCAAGCACATCACTAGTAAATATATATATCGCGAACTCATTAGAGAGTCAGCTCTGCTCGCTTCGCTGAACATACAGGGGTAAAAATTATAAAATCGGGGATGTTTGTTTATTGGCGAGCGAGCGTAGCGAGCGAGACAGTATTAGGGGTGGATAATGCAAAATCGAGTATATGTTATGTGTATATAATATGTATAGATGTATGTATGGATTGTACGTATACCCTTTCAACGCGCGCGCGGGAAACTTTTTTCTTTAAAAAAACACGGCTTTTTAGGCTTTATCCCAGTTTATTCTGAAACTACAGCATACCACGCCACTAACTGGAATAGAAATGGAAGTCCCTTAAGTTTTCAAGTTTTAACTGCACCCGCAAAAGAATTCAAAACGGTAAACAATTCAATTTCTAGGGTGATGATACGGGTACTGATCGATAAACCAGAGGATTCTGTTTAGTGCAATTTGGGATGGGGTCGACCACGTAACTAACACATAAACGCGCGGGTCAAAGTACAAAATGACATACGTATGTCCAAACATATATACAAACTAGTGGTGTGCTTGAGCACAAATGGCGAGCGAGTCTGATAGTTAGGTAACATAAAATGTTACTATTTTTAGCTTACTTCATGCAAACACTATAATAGCAGTTATGACATTTGATTTCAGCAAACAAATACAAAATCACTCTCTTACCTGATTAATGGTAACTTTTGTAGTCTCAAACATCAACCATTCTGATAATCTCAATCACTAGTAACTCTTGAACAAGCTCTCAGCTACGATAAAAAATAAACCATTGTTATTATTTGTAATTAGCCAACAAATATGGAATTACTACTTACCTCATTCTTGAGTATTGATAACTTCTGTAGTATCAAATTGAAGTTACTTTGACCATCTGAATTACCTTGAATTCTTGACAACAAGCTTTTTAACCTACAAAAACAAAAGACAATCCATTTGAGCACACAAATACAAAATTACTTTCTAAACTCCTTTTCTTGAGCAGTGGTAACTTTTGTAGTACCAAATTTGAGTCTTTCTGACTATTTGAATTTACCAGTCACTGTTGACAACAAGCTCTTAGCTATATAAAAGAAAGGCCAGAGTTATTTTTGCATATTTAACTAACAAATATGGAATTACGTACTTACCTCAGCATCCCTGGAGTAGTAGTAGCTTCCTTAGCATTAATACTTTATGTGCTTACATGCGCTTTTCAGAAGTAGTGATAGCTCTCTTAGTACTGACTACAGGTGGCTCTTGACAACTAACAAGCCGCACTTAGCCGGAAAAAAGGCGAAGTTTTGAATTTAAATCTGGTAAAGGGTTCAACGCCATAGTAACCGGTCGAATCAACTTTTTGTTTCTTGAAAAGCAAGCATTTTCGCAGGAATTTTCTCACACTTTGGAGCTCAAGTATAAATAAGGCTTGCTTAAAGTCAATGCGCTCTTTGTCATGGTTATAAGCCGTGCGCAACAGTATTTACTTGAAAATACATTGTCCACTAGACTACCACGAAGGTAAGTCTGTGTAGGTGCATGTCCAGTTGTGTCAAAGCATTGTATGTTACAACCACTACTTAGCTAAAGATCACAAAGAAAACTTTTAAATAACGTGTATTGTTTTGTTGTTGTTTTTTTCCTTCAATTCAAGCAGTTGCAGAGTTAGTTGTTACTATGGCACTGAAATCCCTTTACCCAGTATGCTAAATAAACAAACTGGACCTTATTTTCAGTAGCTTTAGTGTTAGAAGTCAAAATCATTCATATAAAAATATTATAGTCTTTAGGCTCGCTCGCCATTTGTGCTCAAACACATCACTAGTTATCAAGTGAGTGAAGCGAACGAGATACTATTAGTGTTGTATAATAATGCAAAATCGGGTATGTTATATATGTGTGTGCGGATGGTACACATGCCCCTTAAACGCGTGCACAGGTTCTTTTTTCTCTCCTAAAAACAAGGCTTTTTAGGTTTGACTCCATTTCTTTTGATACTACAGCATTAACCAAGTCTTACTTTAAACTTAGGCTCAATATTGTGTGTGGATTCCTGCGAAAATGCTTTTTTTTTTTTCAAAGTCCCAAATAGTTGCTGCGACTGGTTATTATGGTATTGAAACTCTTTACTAGACATAAATTCAAAAACTCGCCGTTTTTTAATTGGAGCTGCTAAGTGCCGCTTGTTGGTTGTCAAGAACCACGGATAGTCAGAATGGCTTCTAAAGAAGCTACCACTATTAGGAGAAAGCTGAGATAAGTACATATTTCCATATGTTAGCTAAAATTATAAGAATAACTCTGGCCTTATTTTTTTGTAGCTGAGAGCTTTTTCAAGAATTACTGGTAATAGAAGCAGTCAGAATGGCTAAAATTTGATACTAGCTACAGACTTATTACTACTCAGAAACTTAAGGTAAGAAAGTAAATTTGCTGTAATTAATGGTCAACTGTTATAGACCCCGTTTGTGTCAATCCCATACCAATCTCCATGCCATGGTGTAACCTATACTTGTACCATGGTACGTTCAAAGTTTCCAATCAGATTGCTCAATTTGAGGTGAATATATTACATACCCACCTCCTAGGAGGTGACTAAGTGAACTGTCTAATCAAAATTAGTTTTTATGTGCTACCTGTAGCCTAGAGCCATGGTGGTACAAGTCGGTTGCACGACTCCGTGTTTGGTCGGTTCAGGAATTTATACTATCCTCAGACCTTTGGCCCTTAGTTGTGTAAATCCTGTACTGACCTCCACTTCATGGTGTAATATACATATACCCAATTTTCAATTATCCACCCCCACCCCCCAAACTTGAGGACCCGCACCCTCCCCTCTTTGTGGCCTATTTAGCCACACACTATCCTAAGTAGAAACAAGAAAAGTCCCCCCCCCCCACCCCCCAAGGCCAGCGAGTGGGAATCGGAGGTCAAAGATGACTCGCTCACTGGGCACCTTGCCTAAGACTTGCTCTTTAAGTTACTCTTTAAGTTTAATTGTTATGTGGTTTTAAGTTATCCCTCTGTTCTTAGTTTTGTTTTCTGTCTTACACACTTTCTGTTATTTATTTATTTTGTTCTGTTTTGTTCTGTTACGTACATTGTGTTACTGTGAGCTCTCTTTAGTTTGTTACTGAACACCTCTAAACACACAGTATTACATTGCACTTATGATTCCCAACCGTGCTACTGGTTGTCAGTGAAATGTTATTCCCCTTTTATGTTTATGTTGTTATGTTTTGCTTTTCAATGCATTCCTTTGCTTGACCTACTCTTATGTTCTGTTTCAGTAAACTGTTTCTCTTCCCTGACCTTCCCCATGTCTCAATTCAGTGTACCTGGTTCTTATCCTTACTTCTAGTCCTTCTTCCCTGATATTAATTTTACTTGTCTTTGGTTTTCTTCTTTGTTCCTTACTCTGCTCATAGAATCATAGGTTATTCCTTCAACAGTCTATCAACACCTACGGCTGCCCTGGGAAAACTTCTACCACCCCTGAACAATTTTTCACACTTTGGACTCTTTCCTAAATATATTTCCTGTAATGTAATGTATGTATATATTCACTGCCTCCTCTGGCTTACTGTCATTCACATCACTTGCACTAGAAGGCCCACAAGGCCGAGAATTTATGCTATTGAAATTGATATATCTCTGATAAAGTCTATACACCTGCGTGTCTTCTGCCTTGCATAGCTTGGCAATCTTTAAACCAGAAAATCCATTTACTAAGTATGTAATGAGAGAACATGAGATTTTAGGAGAATTGTAGGATCTACACTCTAATGTGTATTCTTTTGTGATTAGCTGTACAGTTTACAACAATTTTTTATGAATTATTCTCACAAACAACATCAATTATCCCCCTTTATTTTCCTGTGCTTTTGGTAGAAGATTTCGTGTTGGGCAATCTCGAGATGTGAAGGTATTCAGACTTGTAGCAGAAAGAACTGTTGAAGAAATGTTCTACTTAAGACAAGTCTACAAACATGTACGTATGTGAGGTATTGTGATAATTTATTGTTTGGATTTTTGCCAATATGGAATATTACCAAAATGTGCATAAACTGTACTTAGCCTCGTCATTCATGATTGCTTACGCCCACCTCCCTTCCCCCCCCCCCCGTACTATTAGCTGTAATCTACTTCCATCAGTAATGCACTGGAGCCTCCCTTCCAGTCAATATTTGGTACCAGGTTCTGCACTCCTGCCAGATCTTGCTAGCGCAAAAATGCTGGCCCCTGCCAGCACACCCTCTACCTATCTCTTTGAGCTCATCCTTTCTAGCTTCTTCCAGCACCTCCTGCTCTCCTCTCTACATGACCCTTAACCTCCTCTGCAGTTTCCCCCTTTAATTGTTACCTTCCTAATTCCTTGCTTGTTTTATGAAGTTTATGTATGCACACATATTCTAAGTCACCTCTACCAATTTCTTCAAGATACCCAAGTAGGACGTGGCCCTTGCTACACAATGCATGAGAAGTGCTATGGCCCGTGCACTATCACACTCTGAAGAATGGAGTTAATGTCATGTATGCATATTACAAACACAAGCATCTATTCATGCATCAACATGCTTAAGTAGTCTCTGATAATACTTCTCACTACACATGCAGCCAGCCATTACTTTAAAATAATAAGGAGAGGGGTAGGAGGGACACAGATAGCATCCCAGTCTCCTAGCACTCAAATCAAGTTACCACCCTGACTACCCTTATTGGTAACATGCCGTCTTGATTGCGTGCTACAAAGATACGTCGTTGTTGCCACACCCCTTGCATCCTGCTTTCTAACTTCCATTACACTACTACTTACCATAGGCCTAGCACATGGTGAGGCAAATAGGTGATCGCCTCAACCTTGTGCCCTCATTTTCCAATATGTCATCAAACATTAATGAGAGCGTAAGTTAAAAAAATTGATGCCTCGCCCCTGACAATTTTACTGCTAGGCGTCTGCTGACCTAACTACCATTCCAATGTTTTGGACAAACCTCGGCATATAAAATAATATTTTGCGCATGTACTGTGTATGTGTAAGTGTGTTTGGAATTTGAAAGAAAGTGTAAAAATTATTAGGTGCAGATTTCAATTTGGAATTTGGTATTTCCATTCTGTACTTCATTTAATCCAGCTTTTTCTAGCTAACATTTTCTTAAATTTAATCAGAATTCTGTCATTACTAGTTTTTACATTTGAAAGATTGGTAAGTGTGGTTTTGCGCTGGCCGTGGATGGCTGTTGAGCTCTCTCAGTCAGCGGGAACCGGAGTACGCTGCCACGAGAATCTTGCTGTGGCTCTTGATCGTCACTGAGGCCACCAATCCCTTTATGCAGAGGGTCATTGGGGCTTGTCCGACGCATAGGCGCTCGAATCACAGGTTAGGTTTTAAACTAACTTGAAACTTAACAAGACTGACTGACACATGCGTGGCTTGTCTACTTAAAATTCAAGGCCACGCACGTGCTCTGCACAATACGGTACATACATCCGGTTACACCCGGGAGCACAACTCAAACGCACATACGAGATTGTAGAGTCTAGCCTAATATAATCTACACAGAAACTAGCTAAATCACTACCAGCTATCAAGAAGAAGTCAATATATTTTTACCACGTGGTGAATGAAATCTAGAAAGTTCTGAATGATGCAATACATAATTTCATGCGTGTGCAGATGATGCAATGCAATGGTTAATTAGTTAGTTCACCACATTACTCCCCCGCCAGTGTCAACGTATGTAGTCTTGAAGGTGCTTGGGAAAGCGAACTCGTCGACCAACTCTTGTAGATACCTGCGTTGATGCGGGAGGTGGTTTGGGTAGGGGGGTTGGTGACGAGGTAGTTGTGGCAGCGGGAGTGGATGGTGTGACGGGGGTCGTGCGAGTGGAGGAGGCTGCTGAGCATCTGCTATAGGGTGAGGCAGGGGAGGTTGTGTATCCCTGTGAGCAGGTTTTAGCCTGTCCACTGACACTGTATCCACCTTGCCTCTCATCGCAAGGTGGTAGTACTTGGGGGTTCTGCTAATGACTTGGAATGGTCCATCGTAGGGGGGTTGTAAAGGTCTTTTAACTGAGTCCCTTCGGACAAAAACATGGGTGCATGAGTCGAGGGCGGCAGGGAAATATGTTGAAGTTGGAGGCGTTCGGCGACTTGAGGCAGGACTGAGTGTGGCCATGATTGATCGGAGGCATGCAGCATAGGCGGCAGGGTCCATGATGGTGTCTGGGGTGCATGGTTGTACAAATTCCCCAGGGACTCTGAGAGAGCTGCCATAGACCATCTCCGCAGCAGTGCACTTGCTGTCCTCCTTGACTGCTGACCTGATGCCCAGCAATGCCCAAGGTAGTGCTTCTGTCCACTGGTCCTGTGGTTTGTGACACTTGAGGGCCCCTTTCAGTTGCCGGTGAAATCTCTCCACCAACCCGTTGGCTTGGGGGTGGTAGGCAGTTGTTCTGAGGCGTTTGGTGCCAAGTACCTCCATGAGGTCACTTCAGAGTCCAGACTCAAATTGGCTGCCCCTGTCAGTGGTGATTGTAGTAGGGGTCCCAAACCTGGCTACCCATCCTTGCAAAAATGTTCGAGCCACTGTCTCCGCTGTAATGTTTGGGAGAGGGAATGCCTCTGGCCAGCGAGTAAACCTGTCAATGACAGTCAGGAGGTAGGTGTAGCCATTGGAATGTGGTAGTGGTCCCACTAAGTCCAGGTGAATGGCATCAAACCTAGCACTGGGAAGTGCAAAGGTGGAGAGTGGAGTTGAGGTGTGTTTGTTGACTTTGGCTCGCTGGCAACTGGTGCACGCCTTAGTCCACTGTCTGACGTCACGCTTGATGTGAGGCCATGTGAATCTGGCAGTAATGAGTCGTTGGGTGGCTTTCATGCCTGGGTGTGACATGGAGTGTAGAATGTCAAACACCGGACGACGCAGAGAGTGGGGTACAAAGGGTCTGTACTTGCCAGTTGAAGTATCGCATATGATGGTGAGTCCTGTGGGGTTCAAGGGAACACATTCCAGTGTAAGACTGGAGGACTCAGGGTGACTGGCGATCCACTGTAGCTCAGGGTCAGTTGTTTGGAGCTGAGCCATGGTCTCGAAATTGATGTCGTTCTGGATGTCCAGGGGAATTATAGAGTTGGTGTCCATCCTGGAGAGTGCATCTGCTGGGGCATTGGCCGATCCGCTGATGTGGCGAATATCTGTAGTGAACTGGGCTACAAAGTCGAGATGTCTGGCCTGTCTGGGGGAATGGCGGTCGTGGTGGGCTTTCAGAGAGAAGGTGAGGGGTTTGTGATCAGTGAGAACGTGAAAATGTCTCCCCTCCACGAAATGCCTGAAGTGTCTGATGGCTAAATACACCGCCAGGAGCTCCCTATCGAAGGTGCTGTACCTGGTCTCTGCCGGTTGTAGTTTTTTTGAGAAATATGCGATTGGAGACCAGGTACCGTCGATCAGTTGCTGCAGGACTGCTCCCACAGCGTGGTCCGAAGCATCTGTAGCAATGCATGTTGGGGCATCATGGTGTGGGTGGTGGAGCATGGTAGCCTGAGCTAGGCTGGCCTTGCTTTGCTCAAATGCTGACTCGGCAGTGGTGGACCAAGTAATGGGGGAGTTGGAGTTGGCCTTTCCTGAGAGGAGGTTGGTGAGGGGTAGAAGGAGCTTGGCACAATCGGGCAGGAACCTCCTGTAAAAGTTGACCAGTCCGAGGTATTCCCTCAATTTTCTCTGAGTGTTAGGCTTGGGGAAGATGTGGATGGCTTCAACTTTCTCAGGAAGGGGTCGGATGCCATTGCAGTCCACGAGGTGTCCCAAGAATGTGAGACTGCTAACTCCAAAAACGCTCTTCTGTGCATTGATGACAATGCCATACTGGCTGAGTCGCTCAAACACCAGTTTGAGGTGTGCAAGGTGTTCAGTCGGACTTCTGCTGGCTATCAGGAGGTCGTCCACATAAACATAGCAGAAGTCTAAGCCTCGGAGGACTTCGTCCATGAATCTTTGGAAGGTTTGAGCGGCGTTCTTAAGGCCAAAAGGCATCCTAACGAACTCATATAGCCCAAAGGGGGTGGTAATAGCTGTTTTTGGGATGTCAGCTTCTGCCACTGGGATCTGGTGGTAGGCTCTGACCAGATCTAGTTTTGAGAAAATGGTGGCACCTTGCAAGGACGAGGAGAAGTCGTGTAAGTGGGGAATGGGGTACCTGTCGGGTACTGTGGCCTGGTTGAGGCGTCTATAGTCCCCACAGGGTCTCCAGTCACCTGATTTCTTAGGCACCATGTGGAGAGGAGTAGACCAGGGACTCTTGGAGGGTCGGATAATCCCCAGGTCTAGCATGTGCTGGAACTCTTTCTTTGCTGAGTGCAAACGTTCTGGAGCCAGGCGTCTGGCTTTGGCTGCAACGGGCTGACCGTTTGTAGCGATTGAGTGAGTAACGTTGTGCTTGGTGGGTTGATCGTTGTAGTTGTGGGGTTGGGTTAGCTGAGGGTATTCAGCCAGGAGAGCGGTGTACTCATTGGGAGGATTGGGTGGTGGTGGAATGGAGGGTTTGAGAGATGGTGTAGATGCTAACACACCAGCAATGGTGAGCTGGGTGGTGTTGTCCACCACGGCTCGTTTGTTGAGGTCCACTGAGAGGTGGAAGTGATGGAGGAAATCAGCTCCAAGGATAGGCTTGCGGACGTCCGCTACCACGAAGATCCAGGGAAGGGAGCGCCGGAGCCCCAGGTTAAGGGTGAGGGACTTCCTTCCAAATGTGGTAATGTGTGAGCCGTTGGCAGCTTGGAGATTAAAGTGAAGTTGTGGGTGCTTTCTGTCAGTAGGGGAGGGAGGGAGTACACTGACGGCGGCGCCGGTGTCGACCAGGAAGGTGAGGTGATTGGTGGGGTCGTGTATGTGAAGTAGACGACTGGTAGAAAGGCCGGGATCACTCGTCGTCGCCAGTGCCTAGCCTGCTAGTTTGGGTGAGAGCAAGGTTGGTTACACTTCCGAGCCTCATCTCCAAACTTCTGGTGATACCAGCAGAGTTGGTTGGTGGCTGTGGGATTGGGGGAGGGCGATTGGCGTCTGGAGGGTCTGCTTGGAGTTCTGCTCCTGTGTCTGGTGAGAGACTTGACAGTTGTCTGGAGCTTGGCTAGCTCACTCAGGATCCGTTCAAAGTCAGCTGTGGTGGGCTGATTAGTTCCCACAGCTGCGACTGGGGTAACCTGGGATTGGGTAGAAGAGCCAGTAACAACAGACACTGGTTGAGCAGCAACCTCAGTGACCCGATCGGCCAGCTCAGCCAGGCTCTCCAGGGGCGTGGCACTGGGGGAGGCGGCTAAAACCATCCTGACATTGCTTGGAAGCCGTTGTAGAAACAACTCCCTGAGGAAGGTTTCATCAAGACCAGCTCGGTCACCCAACAGCTGATGCATTCGTCTCAAAAGCTGTGTGGGTTTTCTGTCCCCTAGTTCCTCTGCTTGAAACAGCTGCTGGAGTCGCCTCTGTTCTGAGGCAGCTGTCCTCTTGATGAGGGTCTCCTTGAGTACATCGTAGGGGTTGGCTTCCGGTGGTCGAAGCACCAAATCTCTCACCTCTGTTGCCACCTCCGGCGACAAAGATGCAATTACGAAGTCGAATCTACTCTTTTGGGCATTGAGCCGCTTTGTGGCGAAGGTTGCCTCAACTTGAGCAAACCACACTGCAGGGTCTGCGGGCCAGAAGGGTGGGAGTTTAATGTTCACAGAGGTGGAAGCTACCACGGGAGCTGGGTCGAGCACTGGCGGGTCTGGTGGATCTGGATGGGTCATGATGTTGAGGAAACTTTTGTCAGGGTCACCAATGTAGTGTCTAGCCTAATATAATCTACACAGAAACTAGCTAAATCACTACCAGCTATCAAGAAGAAGTCAATATATTTTTACCACGTGGTGAATGAAATTAGAAAGTTCTGAATGATGCAATACATAATTTCATGCGTGTGCAGATGATGCAATGCAATGGTTAATTAGTTAGTTCACCACAGATACTGGTTTATTGGACTAGCAATGAACAGGGATACTGGTTTATTGGACTAGCAATGAACAGGGATACTGGTTTATTGGACCAGCAATGAACAGGGATACAGGTTATTGGACCAGCAATGAACAGGGATACTGGTTTATTGGACCAGCAATGAACAGGGATACAGGTTATTGGACTAGCAATGAACAGTGATACTGGTTTATTGGACCAGCAATGAACAGGGATACAGGTTATTGGACCAGCAATGAACAGGGATACTGGTTTATTGGACCAGCAATGAACAGGGATACTGGTTTATTGGACCAGCAATGAACAGGGATACTGGTTTATTGGACCAGCAATGAACAGGGATACAGGTTATTGGACCAGCAATGAACAGGGATACTGGTTTATTGGACCAGCAATGAACAGGGATACAGGTTATTGGACTAGCAATGAACAGTGATACTGGTTTATTGGACCAGCAATGAACAGGGATACAGGTTATTGGACCAGCAATGAACAGGGATACTGGTTTATTGGACCAGCAATGAACAGGGATACTGGTTTATTGGACCAGCAATGAACAGGGATACTGGTTTATTGGACCAGCAATGAACAGGGATACAGGTTATTAGACCAGCAATGAACAGTGATACTGGTTTATCGGACCAGCAATGAACAGGGATACTGGTTTATTGGACCAGCAATGAACAGGGATACTGGTTTATTGGACCAGCACTGGTTTATTGGACCAGCAACGAACAGTGATACTGGTTTATTGGACCAGCAACGAACAGGGATACTGGTTTATTGGACCAGCAACGAACAGGGATACTGGTTTATTGGACCAGGGATACTGGTTTATTGGACCAGCAATAAACATAGGGATACTGGTTTATTGGATCAGCAATAAACATAGGGATACTGGTTTATTGGAACAAGGATACAGGTTTATTGGATCAGCAATAAACTTAGGGATACTGGTTTATTGGACCAGCAATAAACATAGGGATACTGGTTTATTGGACCAGCAATGAGCAGGGATACTCTTGTTTCAGTTCCTCTACCCATGTTCAACCGCTACCAGGAGAACATGATTCAGCCATTGGCAAGATAGTGGAGTCCTCCAAGTCAGTAGTGTATATAGTGGGTACTCACAAAGACAAAGTTTCTGAGGAAGACATTGCTAAGGTTCACTGTAAATCGAAAGGTGTGTACTGCACACCAAATTGAGTGTGACGCACTTGTCCCTATACTCACACCCAAAATAGCGTGGGGTTCACGCTCAATGAATTTGGTGTGTTGTACACACACTTATGAGCGTAAGCTCACACTGCTGTTTGTGTGGATACACACCGCTTCCCAAACTCCACCCACACCAATTACAGCAGACTCAATTAAGCCGAGCAGCCATCTTCTGGATCAGATCTTCAAAACCAGCCACCTGAGCCTTGCAGGTAAAGCCATTATACATTGTGTGGTGTATCATCAGAATTAAAAGATTTATTAAAAATTCAAAAATTCAAATTAAAAAGACAGAGAATTGAGTAAATGCAGAAATTGAGGCCTTTTTGGCCGGAAACTGAAAAAGTAATATTTCCAAAAATGAATAAAAATTATTGCATCCAACTGGGTACTTTATATTAAAAACAAAATAAGCACTTGTTAAAATAAATGGAATGTCCTCAAAATTCATTACTTCATTGATGATCTTCTTATCTACCACCAAGAAAGCTTGCTCTGGCTGAAGTAGACTTCCTGTCATTAAGATATAAGGAGTAAGATAGGAGACCTCTTCCACAACTGAATGGATATCCACACACTCCTACAGAGACATAATAATAATAATAATAATAATTATAATAAATCAATAATAAATAAATAAAAAATATAAATTCAGTTTCAAGTGATAAAAATGATATATTTTCTTAGTTTCACCAAGGTTGGTATTTCAGTCAAGTATGTCTGTGTTGGTATTTCAGTCAAGTACGTCTGTGTTGGTATTTCAGTCAATTACGTCTGTGTTGGTATTTCAGTCAAGTACGTCTGTGTTGGTATTTCAGTCAAGTACGTCTGTGTTGGTATTTCAGTCAAGTACGTCTGTGTTGGTATTTCAGTCAAGTACGTCTGTGTTGGTATTTCAGTGAAGTACGTCTGTGTTGGTATTTCAGTCAAGTACGTCTGTGTTGGTATTTCAGTCAAGTACGTCTGTGTTGGTATTTCAGTCAAGTACGTCTGTGTTGGTATTTAATCAAGTACGTCTGTGTTGGTATTTCAGTCAAGTACGTGTGTGTTGGTATTTCAGTCAAGTACGTCTGTGTTGGTATTTCAGTCAAGTACGTCTGTGTTGGTATTTCAGTCAAGTACGTCTGTGTTGGTATTTCAGTCAAGTACGTCTGTGTTGGTATTTTCAAGTAGGTATTTCAGTCAAGTACGTCTGTGTTGGTATTTCAGTCAAGTACGTGTGTTGGTATTTCAGTCAAGTAAGTACGTCTGTGTTGGTAAGTGGTACTGTGTTGGTATTTCAGTCAAGTACGTCTGTGTTGGTATTTCAGTCAAGTACGTCTGTGTTGGTATTTCAGTCAAGTACGTCTGTGTTGGTATTTCAGTCAAGTACGTGTGTGTTGGTATTTCAGTCAAGTACGTCTGTGTTGGTATTTCGGTCCAAGTACGTCTGTGTTGGTATTTCAGTCAAGTACGTGTGTGTTAGTATTTCAGTCAAGTACGTTTGTGTTGGTATTTCAGTCAAGTACATGTGTGTTACAGGCCCGTAGCCAGAGGTTCGCATTGGGGGGTTCGGATTTTAAGACGCAAAAAGCCACACTTACTTTTGTTTCCTCGTTAATTCTTTTACAATACTAAAAAACAAAAGATAAGTGTATTAAAGCTTATAATTTGTTCTAGGTATTCTACTTCAAAACTATAATCTGTTGATATTCGAGAGAAAAGCGGTATTATTCTCATGTAACCAATACAGTGCATCATTAATACGCCTTATTCGTACACTACAAGTTATTTAATAGTACAGCGTGTAAACTGCCAGTTCAAATTGTATTGGAAAAATCGCTATAACTCAGTGAAATGTGAAATGCCACCGTAGCTTAATAAGAGTAAGTGCACAAGCATGCAGCTCTAGCCTTGGAATTGTACAGTTGTAGTTTCTAGTTGGAGACGTCATTTTTTAGAGCAGAAGCTATACCCTTTTTAGACAGAGTTTTTTCAACAGATTAGGAGGAGCCATCTATTAAAGCAAAATTCAAGAGAAAGTTTATCCTGAAGTATAGAGATAGTGACTGCATTATACATAGTAGCCACACTGTAAATGATCTTTAGCTTACTGTAGTCTCGTGCAATTTTTATAAAGCTGGCCTACTATTAATGGGTAACCGTGCTATTCAGGATTAATAGCACGAACAACGTGATTAAAATAACACGAGGCAAATCGGAGTGCTATTTCAGTAGCTTTGCGAGCGCTACTGATCCTTATAGCCCGTTACCCGAGCGACCGCGCTTGTCGTTAAGAACTATAAATCTGATACAGTCTGGTATGCCCGTAAAAAAATGTATTAGCGGGGAAAAGTCTGATATAGTTCTTAGCAACCATAATTATGGTAGAAGGCAGATCAAAGCAAAATGGAATAATGAAGAGTTTGGGTACTTTAATACAATTACTAAGATAGCTAACGCTATACTTTGCTCGTTGTTTATGTTCTGGCTATAAAATAGTTATAAACCAAAATCATTAGGTTTGTATTAATCGCATACAAACCTCAATTTTGGTTTATAACTATAACCTAATAGCACAGGTTACCCGTGCTATCACTCGCTAATAGTAGGCCTGTTTTTATTTTTATTTTTATCATTTGCAGTGTAGCTACAATTATCTGTGCATTTCAGGTTTAACTTTCTCAGATACTTCCGGATGGCTCCCTTTCTAATCTGTTGAAAAAATTCCGTTGCTTGTGCTATTAATATTGAATCGCACGCTTATCGGTGCTATTACTCTTACCACTCTTACTAATTAATAAGTGCATTACGTTACACTTTATAAAGAAAAATATAAAGTAGCAAGCTTTACTCGTGCAGCGAAATTTTGTATCCAAGGAGCTGAATGTTTATTAGGTCACTTGGACTCACACTAGGCCAGAAATAGCAGATAATTCAAGCGCTGGTTCAGCACGATTGAACAGATGATGATATTCCAATAGTTATATGTGGGGTGTGGCTAAAATTACTTCCGGTCACTCTAAAGGGGGGTTCGACCGAACCCCTCGAACTGTGGCTACGGGTATGTGTTAGTATTTTAATTAGCTACGTCTGTGTAAATACTTCAGTCCATTGTGTCTGTTAGTATTTCAGTGAACTATGTCCGTCAGTGTTTCAGTCAAGTACATAGTATGTGCCAGTCATTTAATACAGGTGTATAATTATTACTAGTGTTGTAGGAAAATATTATTAGTATGGTATTTTTATTTTTTGCTTCTATTATTATAGTTGTTGTTGATGTTGTTGATGTTGTTATTATGTGCCAAAATTTTATTTTAATAGGGTGTCATGGATCGAGTTATGTGGTACTCGCTACACATCCGGGGACGTTGTGGTCGCAACGTCTAATCTACTTCCTCAATTCGGAATTATTCAAGAAATAATTGTTGACAACTTGTGTTATTTATTTTTTTTGGAACTGCTGCATACAATTTGCTTTTCTACTCATTTTCATTCGTTTGAAGTAATTAATAACTCACCACCTGTGTTTAGTGTGATCAAGCCGTCAGATTTATTTGATCATTGTGTTTTAGGTTTATACCATATTCAGTCTCACTGATCTTTTTTTGTGCCACTTAAATATTTTTTAATTGAACAATTAGTTTTGAATTCGCATTTATTGAATTTATTATTGTTTCAGTGTGAACCACCACCAGGTTTCATAGAGGGTAATTTGCTGGAACAATATGAATATTTTAGACCACACCCACTCATTATACATAGATAGGACCGTATCATAAAAGATACTACTTCGGTCCTGCTAAAATCACCTAATTTTTCTCCCATTCCAGCTTGCAACAAAATAAAAAATTACCAATGATGAAGTAAAAAAAATCTACCAAATTTCTTGAGGGTGGAAATCTTAAAGACCACTGTAGGAAATCCTGCCATCTATAATTACATTCAACAGCTAAAATGAATTAGGGAGAAAGAATTGGATAAAACATGGTGTTGTGAACGTCACACCTAATGCTTAAAGCGTGAAGTCACACTGTCAAATGGTGTGTAGTACACGCTTACAATTCAACCAAAAGGTGTGGATTTGGCGGGAGTTCACACCAAATGATTTACAGTGTTCACTCACAGCTTCAAGAAGTGATTCGAGACATTGACTCCTACAAAAAAGGCACAGTTCAGTTCTGCTCAAAAAACAAGCTTGTAGTTTCTCTGGACAACATGGGAGGCAGAGCAGAAGAAATCCATCCCTCATCAGCTACTGGAAATTGGTATGGAGAAACACTTTAAAAGGCTGAAAATTCCAGCTGTGTGGCTTCTATTCAGTTTGTGTCTTCGCATGAGAGAGGTGAGGACAGCCAGCCTGGAGACCTGTTTGGCCTTGTCCAATGCCTTCAATATGACACCCTAGGAGACCAAAGTAGCACTGTGGTTTCTTCACCACCTTGCTGGTATTCTGACGTACTTCCCCAGTGTGCCTGGTTTGGAAGACATGGTCATCACTGACATCCAGGTAGTGTATGACAGTATCACTGGAGTCATTCTTAAAGCAATGAGTTTTGATAACTTAGTTCAGGCCACAGCGACAGATTCAGGAAGACAGGTCGATTAACTGTGAAAGATTTCAAATCATCTTTCACAGTGAATCGACCTGTTATGGCTTGTCTCATATCTAACAAGTCCTTCACTTTTATTAGAGAAGGTGTCAAGAACAACATGGTACACTTTTTGTATGGATCCAAAAGAGTTTATGTAACATTTATATCTCGATGTAAATATTTTGAAGTGGTATGTTCGTGTGATCCTACTTCCCAAGACTCCATTCATCATGAATGTACTGGAATGAACTACAGCAGCTACATGGACTACCTGTTTGCCTTTGACGAAGGAAGGGATTATCTTGGGGTGGTTGATGAGGCAGATTCAATTCCTGAGGTTATAGTATGCCTCTTCAATTTGAATTGTCCACAAGCAGTAGTACTTTGCAGTGGACACCTCATATTGTTTGGACAGGTAATGGAAATACTATTGCAGTTTCTTTTAATAGTTACTACTATTTCTGGTTTCAGAATTTTGAGAAGCAGCACTCCGGGCAAGAAATCTTTACAAGTTAGTTAAGCTTTTATTAATTGTTAATTTTTACTAGTGTTCTAGTTATTATTATTTGCATTTTTAGGTGTGAATTACTTGTCAGTGTTTCTCAGTGTATATCCTGACTTAATCCTCTCAGTGAAACCTTGTGTTATGACCAACTCATCCAGCGAGTGGACTTGATTGACAAGGACAAAGCAAGAATTCTTTTAGGCAACGTCTGTACAGTCTTATTAAACCTCAGCTCTCAAGGAGTTTGTTACTGTACTGTTCCAAACAGGAGAATGTAGTGATGTGGCAGATAAAATACAATAACAGCTCCAGCAAGTGTTTATTGTAAAAGTATTATTGTATTGTTTGCAAGTTACACTTGTGGATTGATTTGTGAGTTCAAAAGACACTTGCACTTTCAGTGGCTGGCTAGCTCCACTGTGAGCTGGTGCACTATCATCCACACTTGCACTTTCAGTGGCTGGCTAGCTCCACTGTGAGCTGGTGCACCTATCATGCACACTTGCACTTTCAGTGGCTGGCTAGCTCCACTGTGAGCTGGTGCACTATCATGCACACTTGCACTTTCAGTGGCTGGCTAGCTCCACTGTGAGCTGGTGCACCTATCATGCACACTTGCACTTTCAGTGGCTGGCTAGCTCCACTGTGAGCTGGTGCACTATCATGCACACTTGCACTTTCAGTGGCTGGCTAGCTCCACTGTGAGCTGGTGCACCTATCATGCACACTTGCACTTTCAGTGGCTGGCTAGCTCCACTGTGAGCTGGTGCACCTATCATGCACACTTAATAGACTATTATTAAACCACAAGATTGCTAATTACTTAATATGGAAAATTGAAGCGGGCGGTGCTTGAGAAACTAATAAGTCATTTTGTATGGCATTATAGTGCTGAATATTCTGGGGATGATAAGGTCCAGCCACCTTTGATTATTAGAATTTTCCCTCCACACATGTCCAAGGTTGCCCTCCATCTTCACGTATTTCCTAGCAGATATGGAACAACAGGACTAAGAGCAATATCATTCAGCATGGTATTGGTAGCACACAACCTTGTAAAACAGCAACCTTTATTGACTAGGACATAAAAGCTGCCTTGCAGTCTTTCTGATACCACACATTTGCTGCGTGCAAGTCTGAGAGAAACCCTCCCATTCTTCCTCAGATTGAATATCTTTTCTGGCCTAACATGCTTTTCTTCCCCACTGCTGACAGAAAGCCAGCAAGTAGTTTTGAGAATTGACTACTTTAAGGGAAACAAAGTTAGATATAGCTACTCTGATGTGAACTTCGACAAAAAAAAATGCCCCTTATTCTGGTGGGCTACTACTAGCTATACATGCAAATTTCAAAAGACGGGAAGTTGCTTCAAGAGGTCAACTAGCTAGTAAATTGTTTTTCAAAACGACAGGATTAATTTCACTAGTCTTAGTTACTAGCTAGCAGATCTAGCTATACAAATGTACTCAAATATTCAGATGATTGTAAAACAAAACTATTTCTATGGTAATACCAACCTGTACCAAATAAAGGGCATGAATTTAATTGGCTAAACATAGCTAGCTAGCTAGCTATGAAGTTATAGCTAATTATGTACTAATTTTTAGTCCGTATTTTTGGAAGTTCGGGTCCGCGTCCGGTAGAGAGGTGCCGTCAGGATATATATGGCGGTGAATAGTCACGTGATAAATATTCATCAACAGTTGTGCAGTTGTAAATGGTAATGGTCGCACTCAGTTGATCTCTTCTTATACGTTATTGATGGCGGAGAGATCTGGTGCTAGTCGTAGTGGAGACTCCGAGGGAGCGGTGACCGTGGAGCCTATGGATACTGACAACAACACGTCATCTACGGATGGTAAGCTTTAGTTAGTGTTTGTACTCGCGGTAGGGTGTGGTGTTACTTTGTAGCGGCAGGACCTACTCTGGAAGATGTTTGTAAGTTACTGGAAAGTGAAAAGTACAAGTGGAAGGAGGTAGCCAGTAAAGCTGGATTCAGTGAGGAGGAAATGGAAACGGTAGTGGAGAAGTGTGAAGGGAAGGAGCAAGAGGACTGCCTGAAGTTTGTAGTGGAACAGTGGTTTACCAGACATGCCATAACTTGGGAGCAGTTACTTCAGCTTATGAAGAAAGTGGGACTGGAAGAGAAAGCATTAGAAGTAGCTGCAAAGAAAGGTTAGAGTATAATTCATAGTGGTGGATGAGTGTGTGTATAATGAAACCCTTTACCAGTCCCACACTGAAGAGGTCGGTAATATGACATAAGGCAGTTGTGCTTGCTTTCCAGGTAGAGAGAAGTAGTAACCCTTGAGTGTAACACTCAAATAGAATGATGTAATGTATGGGTGATACCTGTCTCCGTAGTAACCAGATATGATGTACACTGAGGGTAATGTTGAGCAGATGCAGGTGGTGTTGGTTCATTCATATTCGGCTACCTTGTCAGATTGGTTATTTGTATGCAGCTTCTAGAGAGTAGGGAGGTACTAGGTACCTTTTTTATTACTTGATAATTTAGAATGCACCAGAGTGAAGTTTAAATATAGTGATGATCTACATCCTGGTGATAATGTCACATGTGCATCCTAAGTGTCACATCCTAGTATTAGTGTCACATCCTACTGTTAGTACTGCATCCTAGTGTTAGTGTCACATCCTAGTGTTAGTATCACATCCTAGTGTTAGTGTCACATCCTAGTGTTAGTATCACATCCTAGTGTTAGTGTCACATCCTAGTGTTAGTGTCATATCCTACTGTTAGTACTGCATCCTAGTGTTAGTGTCACATCCTAGTGTTAGTATCACATCCTAGTGTTAGTGTCACATCCTTGTCTTAGTGCCACATCCTAGTGTTAGTAAGTGTCACATCCCATGTTAATGCCACATCCTAGTGTTAGTGTCACATCCTAGTGTTAGTGTCACATCCTAGTGTTAGTCTCACATCCTAGTGTTAGTCTCACATCCTAGTGTTAGTCTCACATCCTAGTGTTGGTCTCACATCCTAGTGTTAGTGACATCCTAGTGTTGGTCTCACATCCTAGTGTTAGTGTCATATCCTAGTGTTAGTGTCACATCCTAGTGTTAGTGTCACATCCTAGTGTTAGTGCCATATCCTAGTGTTAGTATCATATCCTAGTGTTAGTCTCACATCCTAGTGTTAGTCTCACATCCTAGTGTTAGTCTCACATCCTAGTGTTAGTGTCACATCCTAGTGTTAGTTTCACATCCTAGTGTTAGTGTCACATCCTAGTGTTAGTGCCATGTCCTAGTGTTAGTGCCATGTCCTAGTGTTAGTGCCATGTCCTAGTGTTAGTGCCATGTCCTAGTGTTAGTCTCACATCCTAGTGTTAGTGTCACATCCTAGTGTTAGTCTCACATCCTAGTGTTAGTCTCACATCCTAGTGTTAGTTTCACATCCTAGTGTTAGTGTCACATCCTAGTGTTAGTGCCATGTCCTAGTGTTAGTGTCACATTCTAGTGTTAGTGCCACATCCTAGTGTTAGTGCCATGTCCTAGTGTTAGGGCCATGTCCTAGTGTTAGTGTCACATTCTAGTGTTAGTCTCACATCCTAGTGTTAGTGTCACATCTTAGTGTTAGTGCCATGTCCTAGTGTTAGTGTCACATCCTAGTGTTAGTGTCACATTCTAGTGTTAGTGTCACATCCTAGTGTTAGTGCCATGTCCTAGTGTTAGTGTCACATTCTAGTGTTAGTGCCACATCCTAGTGTTAGTGCCATGTCCTAGTGTTAGTGCCATCTCCTAGTGTTAATGCCATGTCCTAGTGTTAGTGTCACATTCTAGTGTTAGTCTCACATCCTAGTGTTAGTGTCACATCCTAGTGTTAGTGCCATGTCCTAGTGTTAGTGCCATGTCCTAGTGTTAGTGTCACATTCTAGTGTTAGTGCCACATCCTAGTGTTAGTGCCATGTCCTAGTGTTAGTGCCATGTCCTAGTGTTAATGCCATGTCCTAGTGTTAGTGTCACATTCTAGTGTTAGTCTCACATTCTAGTGTTAGTGCCACATCCTAGTGTTAGTGCCATGTCCTAGTGTTAGTGCCATGTCCTAGGGTTAGTGCCATGTCCTAGGGTTAATGCCATGTCCTAGTGTTAGTGTCACATTCTAGTGTTAGTGCTATATTCTAGTGTTAGTGCCATGTCCTAGTGTTAGCGCCACATCCTAGTGTTAGTCTCACATCCTAGTGTTAGTGTCACATCCTAGTGTTTGTGTCACATCCTAGTGTTAGTCTCACATGTACCATGTATTGATCTTGTTTATATTCACAGATATAGTGCTTCAGAACACTGAGTCTATTAAAGAGAAGTTAAAGGTACCATCCTTTACCATACAGAAGGCGGAGTGCCATGCTGCTTTACAGCAAACTTTAAAGAAAGGAGACACTTGGTAAGTCAGTGATGTTAGTGTCAGTGATACTAGTGTCAGTGATGATGTTAGTGTCAGCGATGTTAGTGTCAGTGATGCTAGTGTCAGTGATGTTAGTGTCAGTGATGCTAGTGTCAGTGATGCTAGTGTCAGTGATGCTAGTGTCAGTGATGCTAGTGTCAGTGATGCTAGTGTCAGTGATGTTAGTGTCAGTGATGCTAGTGTCAGTGATGTTAATGTCAGTGATGCTAGTGTCAGTGATGCTAGTGTCAGTGATACTAGTGTCAGTGATGTTAGTGTCAGTGATGTTAGTGTCAGTGATGCTAGTGTCAGTGATGTTAGTGTCAGTGATGTTAGTGTCAGTGATGCTAGTGTCAGTATGCTAGTGTCAGTGATGTTAGTGTCAGTGATGCTAGTGTCAGTGATGTTAATGTCAGTGATACTAGTGTCAGTGATGTTAGTGTCAGTGATGCTAGTGTCAGTGATGTTAGTGTCAGTGATACTAGTGTCATATTATTTTTAAGAGTTGTAAAATATATAGTTTATTTGAGGTAGTACATGTGACCGGCTATGAGAAAACCGACCGTTGTGACACAATTAAAAAAAAATCGATTTTATGTGGGTAGTTTTAACGGGTCAAAGGTGCTTACCATTCGTTCTTTAGCTTGGAGTGTCTCCACGGGCTATACAAAAGCCACGCAGTTAGCTCCATCACAAAATTAAACTCAGAAAAATCAAGTTGAAAGTTTTACGAGTGATTTCTGTGCACGGACTGTTATACTGTTATGAAAGAATTATGTAATGTTAATAAGATTTTCCCTGGAAGGGTAACCTCATGGCCCGAGTTTTTGTGCCGAGTTATGGCTTACTGCTCATCCAAGACTTCGTGAAATAATTGGTAAGCTTTTAGGCTTTAGCTGCTAGTCATACTCGGTAAGCTAGAGTTTTGCTGTAAGCTATTATTCCTTAAGCTTCCGCAGCTATCGTCATAGAAATGGCGACCCACATTCTCCAAATGCAGCTGGGTGCAATTAGAATGGTAGACTGACATAACTAAAACCCTTTTTTCCCGAAGAAGCTTTCGCCCAAATCAGCCAAAATTTTAACCTGGGGTTGTTTGATAGTAAACAACCCCCCAAAAATTTTTTTGAAAAAATTGAGGTAAATTGACTGCGTCTTTACTTGATTTTAATTTATTGTCACAACGGTCGATTTTCTCATAGCCAGTCACATTGTAATGAGATGGTAAAGTACTTTGTTGTCAAATACATAACTATCTTAGTATTAAGGTTTCAAGTTGCCACGGTCAAAGCTTTGAAGTGTGTGATTCGTTATCACAAACAATCCCATTTGGTGCAGGTATCTTGTGGAGATGCGCTGGATAAAGCAGTGGAAGAAATATGTTGGCTACGACCAGTGGGACCAGTCTATGGCAGGGCAGGACTCAGCCAACCCCGGACCTGTCGACAACTCCAACCTCTTCAAAGGTAATGTGTGAACTGATTAGGACTATAATATAACCTACATGCATAGTTACCACATGTCATCCCACATGCATAGTTACCACATGTCATCCCACATGCATAGTTACCATATGTCATCCCACATGCATAGTTACCACATGCCATCCCACATGCATAGTTACCACATGTCATCCCACATGCATGTTTACCACCTGTCACCCACATGCATAGTTACCACATGTCATCCCACATGCATAGTTACTACATGCCATCCCACATGCAGTTACCACATGCCATCTCACATGCAGTTACCACATGCCATCCCACATGCATAGTTACCACATGTCATCCCACATGCATAGTTACCACATGCCATCCCACATGCATAGTTACCACATGCCATCCCACATGCATAGTTACCACATGCCATCCCACATGCATAGTTACCACATGCCATCCCACATGCATAGTTACCACATGCCATCCCACATGCATAGTTACCACATGCCATCCCACATGCATAGTTACCACATGTCATCCCACATGCATAGTTACCACATGTCATCCCACATGCAGTTACCACATGTCATCCCACATGCATAGTTACCACATGCCATCCCACATGCATAGTTACTACATGCCATCCCACATGCATAGTTACCACATGTCATCCCACATGCAGTTACCACATGTCATCCCACATGCATAGTTATCACATGCCATCCCACATGCATAGTTACTACATGCCATCCCACATGCAGTTACCACATGCCATCCCACATGCATAGTTACCACATGCCATCCCACATGCATAGTTACCACATGCCATCCCACATGCATAGTTACCACATGTCATCCCACATGCATAGTTACCACATGTCATCCCACATGCATAGTTACCACATGCCATCCCACATGCATAGTTACCAGCAATGTTTGGAGTTATGACACAGCGAGGTTTGGAGTTATTGTTCGTTTGAAAGCCTTTAAGCTCTCTATTGAGTAGCTATAGTCTGTCCAAGTTGAGTTGGCCAGAAAAAAACTTGAATAACTTGTGAATGGAAGCAGCTACGCATCCGGGGTTTGCACTATTAGGAAGCTTGCACCAAAGTGGTTAAAATATTTCCTCAGTAAACTCCAAAACCAGAGAGAAAGTGTTATTCCAAAACTCAATGCAAAAGTCTATGGGAATAGAAAAAACCCACAGGTTTCCCACTCAATACGCGCCTGCCTGCGTTTAGTCATGCGGCATGGTTCAATTGGTCATGCAGACGGTCTTCATAGCATTTTGTAAACAATGAGCGGCTTCTTCTCCGGTGATAGAGTTTCTAGCTTTGTATCTTGATAAGCCTAAGTTGCGAGTGGAAACAGTATAGGCGGAGTGTCCTGTTGTCGCAGAGGGTACAGGACCACCTGATAGAACGTTGGTAATTGTTTGTTTACCTGTTCAATAACAAATGCCGTATAGTCAGTACATTTCAAAGTTATATATGTAGCTATCATTTAGCTAGCAACTTGTAATACATTCACAAATTAAATTTAAATTGTGTGCTTGTCTGCTGTGTTTATGCCAATTTCTTTTTCTTCTATTAAATGAGTTTATTGTGAGAATTCAGACCAACTCTGGCTGCACTCCACCTTCAACTCGGATCACAACTATATTTGTATTTGTGTCTGTTTATATTCTATTCATCTCATCAGTTTTTAACATATATTTTATAAATAAATGAAACCATTGATAAAGAAAGTCTAACAACAGGCTACAAGTTAACAGGCTACAAGTTAACAGGCTACAAGTTAACAGGCTACAAGTTAACAGGCTACAAGTTAACAGGCTACAAGTTAACAGGCTACATTAACAGCTAACAAGTTCACAGGCTACAAGTTAACAGGCTACAAGTTTCAACATGCTAACAATTTTAACAGCCAAAGGTAACAGGCACAAGTTAACAGGCTCAAGTTAACAGGCTAAAGTTACATGCTACAAGTTAACAGCTACAAGTTAACAGGCTTACAGTTAACAGGCTAAAGTTAACAGGCTACAAGTTTAAACAGGCTACACAAGGTAACAGGCTACAAGTTAACAGGCTACAAGTTAACAGGCTACACAGTTAACAGGCTACAAGTTGAACAGGCTACAAGTTAAACAGGCTACCAAGTTAAAAGGCTACAAGTTAACAGGCTACAAGTTAAAAGGCTACAAGTTAACAGGCTACAAGTTAAAAGGCTACAAGTTAACAGGCTACAAGTTAACAGGCTACAAGTTAACAGGCTACAAGTTAACAGGCTACAAGTTAACAGGCTACAAGTTAACAGGCTACAAGTTAACAGGCTACAAGTTAACAGGCTACAAGTTAACAGGGTACAAGTTAACAGGGTACAAGTTAACAGTGCTGTACTGTTGAATCTTGTGAATTTCAAAATATTTTGGGACACAGTAGCATCGACTGCATTTTACTCTTGTCTCTTTAGAAGAACGTCTCACCAGTTTGTGTTTTTCCATCTGCTACACATTACCTGTGCATAAGAAACATAAATATAGTTGAAACAGACAAGATGAGCTGAACAGCGCTCGAAAAAACTCCACAAACTTCATTAAACTTCTTACTTACAGAAGTTACAGAATTAATGTGCACTTTTGTATCCGCCCCATTTTCACGTGCAACGTTGACGCGCATAATTCTGGGTTTGATACAGAGGAACCCTGGGATTCCCCCCCCCCCCCCCTATGATTTTCACCTATACTTATTAAAACATACAAAAAATACTTTTCCTCCCAACTTTTCTTTTAGGTAAGCCTAGATTTGTACAATTTCTTCAGGCTAGCCTTTGAATGCTTTAGGTTGGAGCTTAGTTTGGGATTGCCTCCGCCAATGTTCATCTTTATGTTATGGCTTGTGGACTGTAGACGATAATGACTACTAGTCACACTATGTATGCATGTCCATCAGGCAGTCAATGTCATCCCTCACTGTACTAAGTACGGCCCGTACCGGGTCGGCCCGTACCGGGTCGGCCCCTTACCTAATGCATGCGCATCACACGCCCCTCAGTTCTCTGATTATCTTGTGCATTGTACACCAATATTTGATCCTCTTTGATCCGATGTCCTGATCGCGCATAGCGCTTAAACTATAATCAGAGAACTCCTTCTACATCGAGTGTAGCAACTAGCTAGAGGACCTCACCAGCAGCAGTGCTGGCTGGAGGGTAGCTAAGACTTGACTCTATTTACTGCCCGCCCGAACATGGCAGTGGAATGCCCCTATACTGGCTGCACCTATACTATAGCTGAGGGGACCGATCCTGCAGTGATAGCAGCATTGCTCAATGGCCACATGCTGGTCCACAGCCAGGCCAAGAGAGCCAAGCTCACCCCAGTCCGCCGACCAGAAATTTCGGCCGGGGGAACCACGGAGGGATGGCACAACTTCCTGACCAGGTGGAGGGCCTACTCCCTTGCTGTCCACCTCGCTGGCGTTGAGATACCAGTCCAACTCCTCGAGTGCCTGGACCCCAAGCTCAGAAGGGATGTCACCCGGAACATGGTCGGCCCCACACCAGTTGAGGAGCACACCGAGGAGCGCAGCCATCAAGGCTCTTGCTGTCAGGGAAGAGAACCCCAAGGTGACCTGGGTAGCTCTGTCCAGGATGGTGCAAGACAGAGGGGAGCCGATCCGCTCATTTGCAGCCAGACTCCGTGGCCAAGCTGAAGTCTGTATGTTCACCATGAAGTGCGCAGGCTGCGATGTGGTGAACAACCAGGGGGAGCAACGAGTGGCCGATCAGCTCTGTGTCGGGCTAGCAGACCCCGACATACAGGAGGACCTGCTCAAAGACCCAAACCAACACATGACCGTCGAGGAAACGATCAGGTTCGTGGAGGTGAGGGCTACGGGGGAGAGGTCTGCCGTCATGATCACGACGCCAACGTCGAGCAGCACATCCGCCGATGAGGAGATCGATCTCGAGGACGCAATACCCAGCGGCTACAAAAAGCAGCAGCGCCCACAAAGTAAGGCCACACCCCCTAAGTCAAACCGCCCGCAGACACACGCACGGAGCCAATCCACACCTAACAAATGGCAGCAGCCACCCAAGCCACTTACAAACCCAAAGGCTCGCTGCTGCTTCCGTGGGCTCCAAGGGCATGGCGAGAGGGCGCGGACTGCTATTAGGAGGGACCAATGCCCGGCATACGGCTCAATCTGCTCATCATGCAGCAGGCCGAACCATTACGCCCAGTACTGTTGGCAAGGTACTGAGCAGGAGCGCCATACAGGAAACCATTTTGACCATGCAGGAGGACTCACTACCCCACCAGACTTGGGATTCCAAAGAAGGCACCTGGGTAGAATGCCGATCCCCCCCACAGCCCAACATTAACGTGACTGTCTCGACACACGCCGCAGACTTCGAGGCTCATGGGCACACACTGAGGAGGGAGAGACACAACCTGTCCACCACGGCACTTGCAGACACCGGATGCCAAAGCTGCTTGGCTGGTCCACTCCTACTGAGCAACCTCAATCTCCGTCGCAGCGACCTGATCCCGGCATGCCTAGCCATGAAATTTGCTAGTGGCAACTCTCTCCCCATTATGGGCGCCGCCCTGCTGCGAGTGAAGTTCAGACAGAGGGATACGAGGCAAATGGTTTACTTCAGCCCGCTGGCCTCCAAGCTATACCTCAGCTTGTCAACGTGCCAGGACTTGGGTTTGGTATCATCTGCCTTCCCACTCAGCACAGCGGCTGCGAGCAGCAAGGAGACGCCACTAGAGCATTCCACCCAGACAAGGAGCAATCGCCCATCAGCACCAAGGCCAGCCCCCAAGTCAACGTCAAACCCCGCACCAGCTCTGCAGATCAAACCTCAGACACCACCCGCGGCTCGACTACCAAAGGACACCCGGCAGCGACCATGCTCCTGCCCGACCAGGACACCCGGCAGCGACCATGCTCCTGCCCGACCAGGACACCCGGCAGCGACCATGCTCCTGCCCGACCAGGACACCCGGCAGCGACCATGCTCCTGCCCGACCAGGACACCCGGCAGCGACCATGCTCCTGCCCGACCAGGACACCCGGCAGCGACCATGCTCCTGCCCGACCAGGACACCCGGCAGCGACCATGCTCCTGCTCGACCAGGACACCCGGCAGCGACCATGCTCCTGCCCGACCAGGACACCCGGCAGCGACCATGCTCCTGCCCGACCAGGACACCCGGCAGCGACCATGCTCCTGCCCGACCAGGGCACCGCCACCAGACAAACCAACAACCCTTCCGTTCCCTGGCACAATCGATAACCGCCACAAACTTGAACGTCACTTGCTGGACCTATACTCAGCAAGTGCGTTCAACGTTTCTGAGCACCAGCCACTCCCTCTGATGTCCGGTCCCCCGCTGTCACTCAGCATCGATCCGACTGCCACATTTAAATCCTTCCACACACCAATCCCAGTGCCAGTCCACTGGCAGGATGAGGTAAAGGCCGGCCTGGACAGAGACGTCTGCCTGGGTGTACTGGAGAAAGTCCCCCTGGGTATGCCCGTGACTTGGTGCCGTAGGATGGTGATCTGCACCAAGAAAAACGGGTCACTCAGGAGGACGATCAACTTTCAGCCCCTCAACCGCCATGCCACCAGGGAAACCCACCACTGCCAATCACCCTTCCACCAGGCCCGAGCCGTCCCTCGCCAGACAAAGAAGACGGTCTTTGATGCCTGGAATGGATACCATTCGGTTGCCCTGGCAGAAGAAGATCGCCACCTCACAACATTTATCACCCCGTGGGGGAGGTATCGCTACTGCACGGCACCCCAAGGCTACATCGCTTCGGGTGATGCCTACACAGCCAGATACAATGCCCTCGTTGCTGGTGTGATGTCGAAGACCAAATGCATAGACGATGCCCTGTTTTGGTCAAGTGACATCACTGAGGCCTTCCACCAAGCAGTCGAGTGGCTGCATATCTGTGCTGTGAACGGCATCACCCTCAATCCCAAGAAATTTCACTTCGCTGGAGGGCTGTCCAGAAATGCCGTAAATTGTCCATCCCATCCCACGGTCCCATGGGATCATGGGATTACATGGGATTGTCCATCCTATCCCACAGCCCCATGGGACTTTCCACGGGATGTCCACCTGTCCCTCTACAGATGCATGTGTCCTACTGTCCATCCCATTCCACGGTCCCATGGGATAGTGGGATATTCCACGGGATGTCCACCTGTCCCTCTACAGATGCACGTGTCCTACTGTCCATCCCATCCCACGGTCCCATGGGATCGTGGGACATTCCACGGAATGTCCACCTGTCCCTCTCACTGACACATGAATATCTTACTGTCCATCCCATCCCACGGTCCCACGAGTCTTCGAAATAGATTTCGTGTAACATTTGTACTGATAATGAGTGGTTTTTATTAATATTTGTATCATTAATATACTTGTAACCTAGTCAGCAATTACCCTTTCTTGTGTATTAAACCTAGCATGACACCTCCTTCGCTTTGCTCAGTCGGCTTGTCAAAGTGTGTCGTCGCGCCTTTGGCGCTCCGCTAATCTAACGCTAATCGCGCCACGCGCTTCGCGCATGCGCTCTAGCTTGACTATAAGTGTTCATTGTGACAATACTTTCATGGGATCGTGGAATGGAATGAACAGTGGGAGTATCTGTAAGAGGGACATGTGGACATCCCATGGAATGTCCCACTGTCCTATGGGACCATGGGATGGGATGGACAGTGGGACACACATGCATCTGTAGAGGGACAGGTGGACATCCCATGGAATGTCCCACTGTCCCATGGGACTGTGGGATGGGATGGACAATTTACGGAGTTTCTGGACATCTATGCTTCGCTGAGGACACGATGGAGTTTGCTGGGTTCTCCATCTCCCCAACTGAGGTGCGCCCAGCCAGCAAATACTTGCAAGCCATCATGCAGCTCCCCACCCCAAGCAGCATCACTGACATCAGGTCATGGTTTGGCTTAGTCAACCAAGTGTCCTACACATTCTCAATGACGGCAGCTATGCAACCCTTCAGATCCCTCCTGAAACCTTCCACACCATTCAGATGGACCGACCAGCTGGCGGAGGCATTCCAAACGTCAAAGATCCACATCTGCGACCAGATACAAACCGGAGTCCAGATATTCGACAAGGGCCGCCCTACATGTTTAGCCACAGACTGGTCAAAGGAAGGGATAGGCTTCTGGCTGCTCCAGAAGTACTGCCAATGCCCCTCCCGCGACCCATTCTGCTGCCGAGACGGGTGGCGGATAACACTGGTGGGATCCCGTTTCACACACGCGGCAGAGTCCAGATATGCCCCTGTGGAAGGTGAGGCCCTGGCTGTGGCAGACGCCCTAGATCGTACACGACACTTCGTCCTTGGGTGCAGTGACCTAGTTGTGGCAGTGGATCACAAGCCACTGCTCAGACTATTCGGGGATCGCTGCCTCGAGGACATTCCCAACCCTCGCCTGCGAAACCTAAAGGAAAAGACCTTGAGGTACCGCTTCAGGATGGCATACGTTCCAGGGGCGAAGAATCACACAAGTGAAGCCCTGTCCCGCCACCCGACAGGTCTATCCCCACAGAAACTTCACCTACCAGACGACCAGGCATCGCCCAACCCGAACTGCCCAGGGACATCCGGAGGCACCACCGATACCACCTGTGCCATACAGGTCGACGACGGCCTACCACAGGCCATCTGTGGCGCCATATCATCAATTCCCATCAGCTGGGAGCAACTACAGACTGCCACCACTGCAGACCCAGCACTTCAAGACCTCATGTTCTACATAGCTGAAAGCCCACCAAGCGACAGACAGGCCCTTCCAGCAACCATTCGAGCATACTACCCGGTCCTGGCAGACATGGCCATCATTGACGACGTCATCTGCCTAGGAGAAAGAGTCGTCATCCCGGCGTCCCTACGCCAGACGTGCCTCAACGCCCTGCACGCCGCCCACCAGGGAACCACAGGCATGACTGACAGAGCCACATCCTCCCTCTACTGGCCTGGCATCACGGCAGACATTGCCGCCACCAGGAGCAAGTGCGCTGCTTGCAACAGCAACACCCTCTCACAAGCAGCAATGCCACCAACAACGCCAGAACAGCCAGGGTATCCCTTCCAGCACATTTGTGCTGATTTCGACAGGTCCAGTGAAACGTACCGAGGTTACTGGCGGTTAAAGGGGAAGAGTTGGCAGGTAAAGGGTCGCCCCTGCGCACGCAGGACGGCGGGAAGAGTACAGACGAGGTAAGACCCCGTGTAGTGAGACATAATTGGAAAATAAGAAAAGAGAGTAAGCGAAATAAAATGGAAGAAAAAAACAAGAGGGAGAAAGGCACTAGAGCGTCAGGGAAAGCCACAGCGGAGGCCTGTGGCGAAGAATCCCCCACCCACCGCTACCCTAACTAGAGTGGGGGAGGGCTCAATTCTCCGGCAGCACCACCCATCTGGGGGTGGGGCTCCGTGACCAGGTTTCAGGCGAGCGCAGGGGGGTGTGGCAGCCGCTAAGGGCGTGGCTGCACAGGGACAATCCTTGGGCGCAAGCGCAAGGCTTGCCATAAGTCCCAACAGGACCCCGGCGGAGGCGTGGCTGGGAGGAAATGGAATGAGGCCCAGCCGCGCGCGCACGACTGCAAACCTCCGGCACACACTCACAGGTTAGAAGTAAGGGCAGTGTATAACTTTGCAATTATGGTTTGACTTAACTCTTCACCTCAGAAGGTAACTTCCATCACGAGGGTGCAGCATACTTGGTGCTGGTCGATTGCTACTCTGGCTGGCCCATCGTCTCCCCAGCCACCAACGGCCATGGGACTGGCCCACACCTTGAGGGACACATTTGCAACGTTCGGGATACCCTCGACGCTGACACCGACGGCGGACCAGAGTTTGCTTCCAACACAACCAGGGAGCTGCTCACCGCCTGACCTCGGCATATAACCCCCACTCAAACAACCGTGCAGAGACGGGGGTTAAAACAATCAAACGCATGATTGCAGGGAACACCGGGCCAGGTGGCTCCCTACAGACACCATTCTATAAGGCACTACTGGCGTACCGAAACGGACCAAGCCCTGACACAAAGATGTCACCCGCCACATGCCTGTTCGGCCGACCAACAAGGGACCTGCTGCCCACCATCCCGTACAAACTGCAGCCCTAGCCAGAAGACCACACAGAGGGACCAAGCCCTGCCAGCCGCAGCATCATGGCCAACAAGCGCTGGGATGAACACTCCCGAGGCCTCACACCACTCCACTAGGCGACCATGTATCCAAAATCAAACAGGTCGCTACCCGACAAAATGGGACAAGTCCGGAGTGGTGGTAGAAGTGAAACAGTACCACCAATATGGCGTCAAAATGGATGGCAATGGCCGGATCACCATCCGCAATAGAAAATTCCTGCGCCGCACACCAGGCCCCACACCACCACCCGACCACCCACTCCAAAGGCACCGGCCAGTCCTCATGCCACCAGCACAAGCAATGGCAACCAACCCGCCAACCCCAGCCCCACCAGCGAATCAGGCAGTGCATCCCCACACCCCCCAAAACCAGCTAACAGGGCAATCTGCCCAGACCACCCCATCACCAACCACTCCACTACAGCCACCACCCACGCCGAGTAGCACAGCGCCAGCACCCCAAACCCCCGTGCAGCAACAGTGCTCATATGCCTCAGTGGCTGGCACCCCAACCCCACCCGGCCTCAAAAACCAATCGGCCCCAAAAAGCCTGCAGATGTCCCCAACCAAGACCCCCTCCTCCCCACCCGCTCCAAGACGAAGCAACCGGGAGAGAAAGCCCGTCATACGATATGGACAAGCACACTAACTCTTAGTCCCCCTGTCAGAGGACTTGGGGGGTGCTTCTTCCCTCTGCTGCACTTCTTCCCTCTGCTGCACTTCTTCCCTCTGCTGCACTCCTTCCCTCTGCTGCACTCCTTCCCTCTGCTGCACTTCTTCCCTCTGCTGCACTTCTTCCCTCTGCTGCACTTCTTCCCTCTGCTGCACTTCTTCCCTCTGCTGCACTTCTTCCCTCTGCTGCACTTCTTCCTTCTGCTGCACTTCTTCCCTCTGCTGCACTTCTTCCCTCTGCTGCACTCCTTACCTCTGCTGCACTCCTTCCCTCTGCTGCACTTCTTTCCTCACCTCTTCTCTCTCCCTCACTTCCTCCCTCACCTCCTCACTCTCTCTCTGCTGCACTGCTCGAATCTGTTCCTTGTGTTCCACCGATTCATAGCTATCACATTTGCTTTTTTTAGGTTCGGATTCACTTCCTTTGGAGCCACAAGGTCTCTTTTTCCTAAAATACTTTCTGATATCCATTAGCTACTACTCAGCAACTTCTACAGTCTGCCAAAGCAACAAATACACCCTTACCAACCAGGCAGCTGCTTCACAATGACCAGTGCTAAGAGCAACTTTCAAACTGGAACTGGTGATCCATAAAATGATACACCTACTCCATTCAAACTACAAGGATAACCTATTAGGAATCTGTGCTTAATTAATGTCAGAGCTATTCAGCTTTCATAATGAACAAAGCTGTTTGTTAGAGGTAATCAATTGATCAATACATAAATATAATACAATAAGTTTAATTTCCTTACCTTATTATTAGTATTGCAAGGACAAAAAAAAATACAACTATAAGGTCGCTATTTGACTTTCCCCCACTAGCAAAAAATCCTGTATCAAACCCTGTCAATTGCCTTAGGTTCACACAACTAAATTGCTTCCTGTTTAGTACTAAATGCATTCCTCTTTTACTGTCTTGCGGTCGTGCCCATTCAATTTGGACAGACTATGAATTGTTCAACTAAACACTTATTGATGTAGGTGGTTAGCTCACTCAATAGTTGTGCCACAACACATCTCTCTCTGTCCTACCAAATAATACCAAGATATCGTATGGTGTGTTGTCATGGTTACTGCAGATGGGTCTCCAGGTCAATTAAAGGAGCATCTCATGGAAGAGTTGGATTATTATCTTCTACCTGAGGCAGCATGGAACAAGTTGTCCTCTTGGTATGGCATAGGACCAGGATCATGTCCTCTAGCAAGGTAAGGGGTGGCATAGGACCATGTCCTCTAGTGAGGTAAGGGGTGGCATAGGACCAGGATCATGTCCTCTAGCGAGGTAAGGGATGACATAGGACCATGTCCTCTAGTGAGGTAAGGGGTGGCATAGGACCAGGATCATGTCCTCTAGCAAGGTAAGGGGTGGCATAGGACCAGGATCATGTCCTCTAGCGAGGTAAGAGGTGGCATAGGACCATGTCTTCTAGCAAGGTAAGGGGTGGCATAGGACCATGTCCTCTAGCGAGGTAAGGGGTGGCATAGGACCAGGTCATGTCCTCTAGTGAGGTAAGGGATGGCATAGGACCAGGACCAGGACCATGTCCTCTAGCAAGGTAAGGGGTGGCATAGGACCAGGATCATGTCCTCTAGTGAGGTAAGGGGTGGCATAGGACCAGGATCATGTCCTCTAGCAAGGTAAGGGGTGGCATGGGACCAGGATCATGTCCTCTAGTGAGGTAAGGGGTGGCATAGGACCAGGATCATGTCCTCTAGCGAGGTAAGAGGTGGCATAGGACCATGTCCTCTAGCAAGGTAAGGGGTGGCATAGGACCATGTCCTCTAGCGAGGTAAGGGGTGGCATAGGACCAGGTCATGTCCTCTAGTGAGGTAAGGGATGGCATAGGACCAGGACCATGTCCTCTAGCGAGGTAAGGGGTGGCATAGGACCAGGATCATGTCCTCTAGCAAGGTAAGGGATGACATAGGACCATGTCCTCTAGCGAGGTAAGGGGTGGCATAGGACCAGGATCATGTCCTCTAGCAAGGTAAGGGATGACATAGGACCATGTCCTCTAGCGAGGTAAGGGATGGCATAGGACCAGGATCATGTCCTCTAGCAAGGTAAGGGATGACATAGGACCAGGATCATGTCCTCTAGTGAGGTAAGGGATGGCATGGGACCAGGATCATGTCCTCTAGCGAGGTAAGGGGTGGCATAGGACCAGGATCATGTCCTCTAGCGAGGTAAGGGGTGGCATGGGACCAGGATCATGTCCTCTAGCGAGGTAAGGGGTGGCATAGGACCAGGATCATGTCCTCTAGCGAGGTAAGGGGTGACATAGGACCAGGATCATGTCCTCTAGCAAGGTAAGGGATGACATAGGACCATGTCCTCTAGTGAGGTAAGGGGTGGCATAGGCCCAGGACCATGTCCTCTAGCAAGGTAAGGGATGACATAGGACCATGTCCTCTAGTGAGGTAAGGGGTGGCATAGGCCCAGGACCATGTCCTCTAGCGAGGTAAGGGATGTCATAGGACCAGGATCATGTCCTCTAGTGAGGTAAGGGGTGGCATGGGACCAGGATCATGTCCTCTAGCGAGGTAAGGGGTGGCATGGGACCAGGATCATGTCCTCTAGCGAGGTAAGGGGTGGCATAGGACCAGGATCATGGTATGTTTGTGTGAATGTGTGCAGGCGTGTGGTGGAGCATGGGATGTACATGAAGCATTGCAAAGTGGAAGTTTATTTGATGGACTTCAAACTCTCCTTTCATCCTCACTATGATAAAGTAGCCACCAAGTCTTATAGTAAAGGAGATACTGTGGGTGAGTTTGTTTGTGTGTTAGCGTGTTGAAGTCAGGTGGTCAGACTTAGACGTGTAACATGTGTGTAATGTTTGTGTGTTAGTATATCATGTGAAGTATGTGTGTTTGTATGTGGTGTGTATAGTAGAGAATAGAGATAAGGGTGGATGCACATAGCAACGCGCAACGCCCGTAGATCCGGATATTAATTTATTCCCCGCCAATACCCCACCATTCGATAATACGCGAGCAGAAACAATCGCACAGTAGTAGCAGAAGTATACTTCACGAAGTTGTGGTGTCTTAGCTTCAGGTTGTCTCATAGCCATTTACAGCAACACTCCATAGTGTAGTCCTCGTCTGAGCTCACGTGGCAAGGTGCGCCAGGCTGCTTCTCCTCCTGTAGCCGTTCTCCTGGCTCTGTGCATCTGAGCTCGAGCGGATGGATCCAGCAGGCTTGATTTCTGAGGAGCGAAGACTTCCAAGCTGCACAGCTCTGAGACTTTTACCTCGGGCTATCTCCAAGAAACTGCCCTCCCTTCTCACTCTCTTGTTATTGTTGTATTGGTGTTTGTTTACTCTTGATATAGGCTCTTTTTTGAACCAAAACAAACAAACTGAAAAAATTGCTTGCGTACAAGTAGTACAAAAAATGGGGGCGGGGTTATTTAATAAAACTTGCGAGTGGAATAAAAGTTCCAAAATGAACTGCACCACAACTTGAAAATTTCAATATCTTACAAAAAGAAATGAAGCACCAAAGGTGCAAACCCTCACGCTATTAAACACTGCCTAGCTATTACAATATAATCTCCTTCCAAAAGAACAAGCAATCTGTTAGCTATTTTAATGAGGCATCAATATACCTCCAATGAAAATGGTACATGGAAACGTTGTCTTCATAGAGAAGAAGCTAAACTAGCCAGAAACACTCACTGGTATACATTTTCAACGTGAAATTTCACTTCTTTCATCTCCTTTAGCTGAGCACAAAGCAAACAAGCGGAGAAGACACGCAGTAAACTTCAAGGAGGACGCACATAAATTGTTGATCATGCGCCAGTCACCTGACGTAACAGTTTGGGGCGTTGCCACCAATGCTAGTACCTACGCGGAGTTGACTGCTTCGCGTTTTCTCAAAAATCAGCCCGCAATAAAAAAAGTAGCACAATAAAAGTCTTAAATCTTCGTCCTGAGTAAGTTCATACCTAAATCAACTGTTAATTGTCAGTAATCTCCAAAATCAGAGCGTGACAGACAAACAGACAAACAGACAAACAGACAAACAGACAGGACAACTCTATAACCCTCTCGCGCATGCACGCTGAGGGTTAAAAATGCGAATAAATCATAAAGTAATATTGAAATGAAAAATTACTTGTTGTCTTGCAGTAGAGTATCGGCTCAGCTAGTAGTGCACCAAATTGCAGAGCTCCAACTTACCGCACTGCTCCAAAAAAGTGCTACAAAGTTTTATAACTAGCCCCCGATATTTCCTCCAGATTTGGTCCTAAATGAGTGAGTATTTTGTCCTCATGTCGTAGTGGAGAAGCCCTTGTAAGAATGTAATAGTATACCATCATGGCCTTGACCAACTAACTTTGTAATGTCAAGATTCTACAATTGAAAGAAGGGTATCGGTAATTGTTGAAGCATCTGTTGACTGGATGTGAAGATGTGAAGCATCTGTGGACTGGATGTGAAGATGTGAAGCATCTGTGGACTGGATGTGAAGATTTGAAGCATCTGTGGACTGGATGTGAAGATTTGAAGCATCTGTGGACTGGATGTGAAGGTGTGAAGCATCTGTGGACTGGATGTGAAGGTGTGAAGCATCTGTGGACTGGATGTGAAGGTGTGAAGCATCTGTGGACTGGACGTGAAGGTGTGAAGCATCTGTGGACTGGACGTGAAGGTGTGAAGCATATGTGGATGGACGTGAAGGGTGAAGCATCTGTGGACTGGACGTGAAGGTGTGAAGCATCTGTGGACTGGACGTGAAGGTGTGAAGCATCTGTGGACTGGACGTGAAGGTGTGAAGCATCTGTGGACTGGACGTGAAGGTGTGAAGCATCTGTGGACTGGATGTGAAGGTGTGAAGCATCTGTGGACTGGATGTGAAGGTGTGAAGCATCTGTGGACTGGATGTGAAGGTGTGAAGCATCTGTGGACTGGATGTGAAGGTGTGAAGCATCTGTGGACTGGATGTGAAGGCGTGAAGGCATCTGTGGACTGGATGCGAAGGCGTGAAGCATCTGTGGACTGGATGTGAAGGTGTGAAGCATCTGTGGACTGGATGCGAAGGTGTGAAGCATCTGTGGACTGGATGTGAAGGTGTGAAGCATCTGTGGACTGGATGTGAAGGTGTGAAGCATCTGTGGACTGGATGTGAAGGTGTGAAGCATCTGTGGACTGGATGCGAAGGTGTGAAGCATCTGTGGACTGGATGCGAAGGTGTGAAGCATCTGTGGACTGGATGTGAAGGTGTGAAGCATCTGTGGACTGGATGTGAAGGTGTGAAGCATCTGTGGACTGGATGTGAAGGTGTGAAGCATCTGTGGACTGGATGCGAAGGTGTGAAGCATCTGTGGACTGGATGCGAAGGTGTGAAGCATCTGTGGACTGGATGTGAAGGTGTGAAGCATCTGTGGACTGGATGTGAAGGTGTGAAGCATCTGTGGACTGGATGTGAAGGTGTGAAGCATCTGTGGACTGGATGCGAAGGTGTGAAGCATCTGTGGACTGGATGCGAAGGTGTGAAGCATCTGTGGACTGGATGTGAAGGTGTGAAGCATCTGTGGACTGGATGTGAAGGTGTGAAGCATCTGTGGACTGGATGTGAGGTGTGAAGCATCTGTGGACTGGATGCGAAGGTGTGAAGCATCTGTGGACTGGATGCGAAGGTGTGAAGCATCTGTGGACTGGATGTGAAGGTGTGAAGCATCTGTGGACTGGATGTGAAGGTGTGAAGCATCTGTGGACTGGATGTGAAGGTGTGAAGGATATCAAGAAAGTGTTCTCTGAACATATCCAACAAAAACATAGCAACAACTCTTCACGAGAAGAAATGTGTTGGCACTCGTCAGCCATGATATGCAGGACTTGATTGCTAACTGTGTTTTAGCTGCTAATTGAGCCAGGTATCAAGACACTCCATAAGCCTATTAGCACTAAACTTAGAGGTGTACTGAGCACTGAACTTAGAGGTGCACTGAGCACTGAACTTAGAGGTGCACTGAGCACTGAACTTAGAGGTTACTGAGCACTGAACTTAGAGTTGCACTGAGCACTGAACTTAGAGGTGCACTGAGCACTGAACTTAGAGGTGCACTGAGCACTGAACTTAGAGGTGCACTGAGCACTGAACTTAGACTGAGCACTGAACTTAGAGGTACTGAGCACTGAACTTAGAGGTGCACTGAGCACTGAACTTAGAGGTGCACTGAGCACTGAACTTAGAGGTGCACTGAGCACTGAACTTAGAGGTGCACTGAGCACTGAACTTAGAGGTGCACTGAGTACTGAACTTAGAGGTGCACTGAGCACTGAACTTAGAGGTGCACTGAGCACTGAACTTAGAGGTACTGAGCACTGAACTTAGAGGCACTGAGCAGTTGCAGGATTTTCCTTGATTAACAAAGTGCACTGATGGTGATGCTGCAGGTTAGCCCAGCGCCCAATCACTCGTTGGGTGGCATATTGCTTGCGGTTGTGCCTGGAAGTCCCAGGGGCGGGCTCGCTGCCGAGCCGCCGAGGGGTTAGGTTCTGGAGTTACATTAGCCCTGCCTGGCCAATTAACACTTATTTGCACCTTCTCAGGCGCAAAATAATACCCTCCAGGCTCTCCCCTCCCTGGAACTAGTCACACTAGAGTGGTCCCTTTGCCAACCACCTCAGTGGATACCGTATACCCCCCCATCCCCCCACGGGTTGTGGTGGGTGGGAGACGGTTATTCCTGCTCTTGCCTGATGTGCCTCTAGCCATTCTTGCCTACTCATTGTTTCTGTGGTTCTGTCAGAGAAGATCGCTTATTTCTAGTCTTGTTCTGACAACTTGCTGACGTGCAACTGATAGCATGAGGTATCACCTCTGGTTCTTTGTCTCCACCCACCTTTCTGTATCCAGTTTGCCCTTTACCTCCTAATTCCCTCACCTCCTCTTCGTCCCTCCCGTTCCGCCTTATTTCCGGTGCCTCTGTTAACCCCGGTTAACTTTGGGTGATAACCTCCATTACGATGTTTAAACAATTTGTCTCCATTAGCAACCTGTAGCTCAGTAAGTTGTGGGTAGACAGAACAATGTGGGATTCTATTCTTGACCGTGAAACACAAGACCGGAACAGCTTCATTAAGGGTGCTGGCACACTCTTTGAGCGCGAAAAACCCACCAAATTGGCCACGGTTGCTAGGGCGAGTCAAACTTACTTCTGCTCCCCCCCGAGTTATTTTATTTATGCAGGCAGCAAGTACTACTAGGAGAAAGCACCTACCAGGAATGAAGACTGGAAGTCAATCGCATCTCAAGAAATATCCCCGTCACCATTTTGGACTTCACGGCAGTACTGCACGGCTACCGCCCGTAGTTTAGAAGCCAATATTTTGTATATCATTTTCTTACCCTTGCGTGTATGCCATAACATTGAGTTTTGGTTGAATTCTGTTTTATTTTTCTATTTACTCACCTTACCACGTGAACTATTGTCGATTATTTCTATAAAATTCCGTATATTAAAAATATCTCAATGTTTAGGGTTGACCCCTTGTGGCCCTAAACCCTGGCAAAGTTTGAACCATAGCCGTTTGTCCATTCCTGAGCAGTACGCAAGAGAAGATTCTGGATCCATTACTTTAGAGCGCGAGGATTTTTTATTGTAAGTTGGCTCCGCCCCGCCCTGACTGTACGCACGTAGTGGTGAGTGTGGCACAGCTGCATTTCACGGGCATTTCACGGGCTCATTGATTTTAACTTCTAACACGCGAGCTGCTAAAAACAAAGTCAGAGTTTTTAAATTACATATATATGGTAAAGGGGTTTCAATGCCATAGTAACCACTCGCCGCAACTGTTTGAATTGAAAAAAAAAAAAGTTACGGTATAACATTTTTCTTTGTGATGTTATTTAGCTAAATAATAGCGAATTTTTCTCTTTAAGTCCTCTTCTGGGGTCAACTGAGGTCGAACTCTCCATGGTGATACAATAACACAATGTAAACAGCAAGGTTTCTGGAGGGTATGCTTATTGTTGATTATATCCTGGAGGGTGATATGCACGCAGCATGGACAGCCAGAAATTAACTATTGGCTGTTCAAAAGAGGAAAAAATGCTATTATTATAGTTATTTTAGTTAAGTAGTAGCTGTAATGCAGACTTATCTTCATGGTTAGTCCAGTGGACGGTGAATCTTCAAGTAAATACTGTTATGTAGGGCTTATAACTATGACAAATGACGTATTAACTTACCACCGCCACTAATTCAAATAGAAATGGAATTCTGGTAATTTTAATTACATCCTCAAACGAATTCAAAGTGATGAACAATTCAATTTCCAGGATGATACAGGTAGGAGGATTCGTTAAGTGAAGTTTGGGACGGAATTGAACACTACAAGTGACATACGTATTGTGGTAGGACAGTAGGGAGCTGAGACCCTCGGTAGACTGCCACCAGAGTAATGCACGCACACGCACACTGAAATCAAGCCGGTCAAGGCCTTCTATAGACTCGAGGACGCAGAGGTTCAATTCTGGTTCAGAGTTTAATAGATTTATGACGTTCGAAATGTGCATGAGGACAGAACTGAGGAGACCCACGCTCGGTAGGCCAATATATAGGTAACCCACCAGGCATGCGCAGGGGATGAAGTGAAAGTGATGATGTGGCACGGAAGTGAAATATATATAGAATAGTGGAAGTGAATTGTAGGGTGATGCGCATTCTGTAAATGTGGAAGGAGTTATCCTACCACATCTCCCCCTCCTTTGAGGCGGGAATGCCTGAAATGAGGTGAAGACATAAATAATAGTAAAAGTGGGTGACTAATAAACAATGCTAAATAAGGGCATGCAAGGGAAGTGCAAATGAATGTGAATTAGTGATGATTAGTGTTCAAGGAATAATGGAATACATAGTTAGTAAACAGTTTAGAATGAATTGTAGCAGTTCAATCTGCCTCTTGGTAATTTGAAGAAGAGGACTGTGGGTCTTGTTAGGTAGACCATGACTGTCTGGAGAGGGCGTCTGCAACCTGGTTAGCAGGACCCTTAATATGGCACAACTCGAAGTGGTACTCCAATAATTTTAATTTCCATCGACACAGTCGAGCAGAAGGTGGTTGACCATCTAGAATGGAGACTAGTGCAGAGTGATTAGTGAAGGCTTTAAAGAACCGACCAGACAGGAAGTATCGGAAGTGTGTCACAGTGGCTAGTAGGGCAAGTGCTTCCAGGTCTACCGCTGCATAGTTCTTTTCCCTGGGAAGCAATTGACGGGAGTAGAACCCACAGGGCAGCCAATTTAAATGTCTGTAAACGCATAAGGAGCCACCGACTCCAGAATAAGAGGCATCTGTAAATACACACAGTGCATCGTTAATAGTAGGTATAACCAAAGACGTAAATGATGAAATAGAATTAATAATAAAATCAAAAGACGTCCTGAAGTCGTCAGTACATTGTATTTTGTCAGGGCTCTGTTTAGTCAGATGGCAAGACATAACAGATGTATGACTAGCAAGTGATGGTATAAATCTTGAATAGAAAGCGATGAGCCCTAAAAATGATCTAAGTGCTGATTTGGTCTTGGGAATGACATAAAGTTGAAATGTGGTGCACTCTTGCTTGAGGGATAGATAAACGACCATTTCCAACTTGAAAGCCTAAAAACTCGAATGATTTAAAACACCACAGGCACTTTGATTTCTTTACTGTGAGACCTGCTGAGGCAAGGCGAGATAGGACGGATGATACATGTTTTAAATGGTCAGCGAATGATATAGAAAATATAATGACATCGTCAATATAAGGTAATGAATGGGATTCTAGCCCATGAAGCACAGATTGCATCAACTGTTGGAAGGTAGACGGTGCATTTGTAAGACTGAAGGGCATAACCCTATATTGAAATTTTCCCTGGAGGCATGTAAAAGCTGTTAACTCTTTGGAGGATTCTTCCATCGGGACCTGATGGAATCCCTTGAGTAGATCAAGTTTAGAAAGAATAGCAGAATCACCTAACTGGGAAAGAATGTCATCGATTGATGGCATAGTGAAAGGGTCATTAACTGTTACAGAATTTAATTTTCTATAATCTATAACAATCCTGATGCCTCCATCCTTCTTGCGGACAGGCATGGGAGGACTAGACCACTTCGAGTGTGATGGCTCGATTATGCCCAGAGCAATCAAGTTCTCGATCTCAAGGCGGATAGCCTCTTGATGGGCCAATGGAATAGTATATGAAGGTGACCATAAGGGTGTTTGAGAGGTGACTGAGATTGAATGAGAAACAACTGAAGTTAAACCTGGTGACTCTGAAAATACAGATGGAAATGAACCAAGGACTTCCTGTAGCTGAGATTTTTGCTGTAATGATAATTCAACGGGTTGAGTTAACTGTTCATCAATATGGAATTCATCATGAGAAATGTCATCTGGGACAATGATGCACCTATTAATAGGGATGACTTTCTTTAATTGTGACAAGTGAACAACTTTAGCCTTTGTATTCCTACCTTTGGCAGCAATTGAGCAGTTTACAGGTGGTAGCAATCAGGGTTGGGGTCAATTACGTTTGCATGTATTTAAATACAATTACAATTACAATCACCTAGGCCAATTACAATTACAAATACAATTACCATTACATTCGGTCAATTACAATTACATTTTAATTACATTTTGATTGTAATTGCAATTACAACTATATACATATACATTACTACGTTGAGCTACATTTAATTGTCATAAGTTTCTCAAATGTGTCATCACTTAAACGACATCGATCAGGGCGTAAAATCTTCCCAGCTACACTGAAGAGGCGTTCTACGGGAGCAGATGATGCTGGGCAAGCTAAGTAGCGCTCTGCAAGTTTAGCTAGAGTGGGGTATCTGGCTTGTTTACTTTCCCAATACTTCATGATATCACTATCTTCATTGAGACAAGGCTCTTCCATGTATAGAGACAACTCGCTATCGAAAGTTGTCTCCAAATTTGCCTCAGGTTCCGCCACATCATTTTCGAACAATTGACAAAAAAAGCTTGACTCTGATCTGCGTCGTTTAGGTGAGGGTTCTGCAACTGCAAGTGAGCATGTGGATGGCTGTATCTGGGTTGCTTTGAACTTAAGCTTTTCAGTTAGTGCATCACGCTCTCCCAGCTGGCACCACTGAAACTTGAATCGTGGATCTAGCACAGAGCTTACTTGAAAAACCTCTTCTTTCTCATACTTGCTCAGTCGTTCGTCAACTGCTTTCTCTAGACCAATGACTAATTTGTTGTTGGTGAACTTCTCCTTCATAGTAATGAGCGATTTTTTTAAAACCCTGACACTGTAGGAGTTTTACACCTTTTTCTAGTCAATTTGCATTCTGCAACACTGTCTACATGTTAAATTACACACAATTACTTTAACAGTTATATCAGTTTCAATTACAATTACTGATATAATGGTAACATTCAATTACAATTACAATTACACTGAAGTTGTAATTAAATACACCAATTACAAATTACAATGTAATTGACCCCAACCCTGGTAGCAATTTTAAAATAGTGAAGGGACCATCCCAAGATGCATCTAAACATTTATTCAACCCAGGATTACGTTTGTACACAGTGTCACCTACTTTGAGGTCTGCTGCAAGAGCTGATTCCTGTGTTAACCTGTTCTGAGCATGCTTAGAAACAAGAGCAGCTTTGACATGGTGTGTCTGACATGCTAAAACATTGTCTAGATCTTCAATGAATTGGGGGAGATTAACCGATGATTGATTGGAAGATGACCATAATGATTTCAATGTGGACAGGATGAAAGGGGAAGGTTTCAAGAATAAGAGTTCATGTGGTGTAAACCCATGACGAGAATTTGGAATGTTTCTTGCAAAATGAAGGACAAGATCAATGACAATTGGCCATTCATGATTAGCTGAAATACTTTTGGCCAACATAGCTTTTAAAGTAGAATGAAACCTCTCCAGCCTACCATTTGATTGTGGGTGGTAGGGTGAAGTCCTTATACTTGCAATGTTGAAACGTTTCTTCAAGTGTGATAGTGTTAAGGACATGAAATTAGTGCCTTGATCTGTTAGAATGATAAGAGGTGAACCCAACAGCGAAATGATCGATAATAGAGCCTTAGATGTTTTCTCCGAAGTGTAAGACTTCATTGGAATGGCAAATGGGAAGCCTGAGGCCATCTCAATACAAGTGAAAATATACCTGAATTTCTGCATCGAGGTAGGTAGAGGACCCACAATGTCTAGAGCCAGTTTCTCACCCCGCTCCGACACAATTTCAGGTTCCACCATAGGAACTTTCAAAACACCCGATTTGTTGTGGAGGATACATTTTTCACAAGCCTGAATGTGGGCTTTAATGTCCTTGGCTAAATTTGGCCAAGTAAAATGTTTGTTTACCAATGACCTGGTGGTGTTCAATCCACCATGGCCTAAACCTTCATGTGCTGCAATTAAGACCTTCTGTCTAAGTGATTGTGGCACTACTAATGCATGAGATACCGAATTTAAAGTGGATGTCATGCACATAAGGAGGTCATTAACTATAAAAAACTGTTTTTCACCCTTCCTAGCATAGTCCCATAACTGAACAAGTGTTTCATCCGCCCTTTGGAGTTCTGCAAACTGATCCTTAGTGATACCATCAAACTTTAAGGTGGGCAGTGATCTAGGAACAAGTGAATTAGCTGAACTAGGGGGTATGCCTGGGACAACGGGATCTGATACCGCATTAGAGTCCACAGGGTCACATTCAACAATGTCATCTAGTGACAAAGGTGTAGCACCTTCAGCTGAGTGCAAGGAATTGGTAACATGTTCAGCTATGTCAGAATTTGCTTGCATAGCACGAGTGACAGTTAATACAGGTGTAGGTTCCGACCTTAAATGGTTAATCAGCTCGATGATGTTTTGTTTGCCAAAATCGGAGCCAAGCAAGACTGTTTTAGGAGGTAGCCTAGAATCTACGGCTAGCTGACATACACCGTCAAGTGTGGGCAAAACAACTGGCAACTCAAAAACAGGTACCGACTTAGGAACTTGAGATATACCAGAAATTGAGGTGAACCTAACCGGATTGTAGTCCAGTTCAATAAAATCATCTGAAATGAGGGAGATTTTTGCTCCTGAATCAATTATAATTGGTGTTTCGATACCATTAATAATACCACAAGTAATGAACTCATCATCAAATGAATTGAGTGGAATGGGAGATGATTCTAATGAAGTAGAAATTACAGGTAAAGTGACTTCCTCTGACAGTGAGTGTTTAAGCTCAACCTGTCTGATAGGACGGGGATTAGACCTAGGAACTGGAACAGGACGGTTAGACTTGGGTATCTGATGGGTTGATTGACCTGAATTGTCGGGGTTAGTGGTCTCGGTTGGTTTAGGAGTCTGAGATGAGTTTGATGATAATGGACAATGATTTGCATAATGACCCAACTGATTGCACTTAAAGCATGTTACTGTGGACAATTCCCTCCTTACTGGTGACATAGGTCTGGCGTTTGAGCTGACTGCTTGAGCTGAGTTATATTTTGAGGATTGATAAGATGAAAATGATCTAGCGCCATGAGGTGACTTTTGATGTTGGGAGCCCAAAGAGTGATAATTGCCTTTTGTAGGGGTGTCGTGAGTACGAGACTTAAATGTTGATGTGGGTAAGCACCATTGACTGCATTCTTGAATGAATGACTGGTTAGATGTACAAGGTTTATTGATCATTACATCTCTATGCTCTTGTGACATGCCTGCTAGCACACCTATGGTGGCAAAGGAGTTAGCCATCAAATTAACAGACTTATCAGACAACTCTGACAGAAATGGAAGTGAATCCAAAATAACAATGAATTTGTTCTTCCAATGGTTGAACCACTGGATCAGAGACTTATTACCGCCAGGACGGAATTTTAAAGGGAATGAATTAAGACATTCAGCTGTAGAATAACCTCCAGCATTTAATAAAACAACTCTCATACCCTCAAATGTAGCACAAACATCGGCATTATTATAATAGGCCTCTCTGTAATGCCCTGTAAGGACTTGGGGTAGCAATTTTAACCATTCAACTTGGGGAATGGCTCTACAAGTTAGCTCAAATTCAAACCTATGGAGGAAAACAAAGATGTCTTCATCCTCGGACATTTTTCCAATGATTGAAGTAAGAGATTTTGACTTATCATAAGGGATGTAATTGGTCTGGGACTGATTGGATGAGGAATTAATCATCTGAGACAATAAGAAAAGGGTGGGATCAATTTCTGCCTGTTTAGCTTTGTCAGCAAGGGTTTTAATTTTCCTGACCTGATCATCCATACCAGAATCAGCAGGGGATTCAACAAACGGGGTAGCATCTGGATTTAAACATGAGGGCCTAGAAGAATCCTCGGGACAGGCATCCAAGGAACCAGAATCAAGCTCTGAGAAAGGGTTATCATTCTCAACTAGTGTAGAGGATTCAGAGTTATGCAATGGCCTAGATGTTGGAGCTTGTGCTCTAGCCTTCTGTCTACGAGTGATCATTATGATAACAGGGAAATGATGAGAAATAAATGACACACTGCCTTAATTATAACACAAGCTTTACAGTGTCTTAGCACGACAAAATGCAACAACTACAGTGCGATAATATAAACTAATAATAAAAACTAATAACTTGCGCTCGTCGTTGGAGCGTTGATTGAATTGACGATCGTTACAGGTAGAACGATGACGTCGGTAGCACGACGATGTTGGCGGAAACCCTGTACGCCGGGAAGGAATTGATGAAGGAGAAGGGAAAGCAACTTGCTGGATGGGTTTGACTCAGAAACGTATGTAGACACGACAGAAAACAGTTCGAATTAATGCACGGGAATAGACGGAACTCGGCACAGAAGCTGGAATTGCTCCGGCACACTGAATAGAAACGGTAGGATTCGATTACGAAGGGTGAGGTCGTCTCCAAGATCCAGAAGTAAGAAAGTCTGGACCGCCGCTATACACCAGGTGTGGTAGGACAGTAGGGAGCTGAGACCCTCGGTAGACTGCCACCAGAGTAATGCACGCACACGCACACTGAAATCAAGCCGGTCAAGGCCTTCTATAGACTCGAGGACGCAGAGGTTCAATTCTGGTTCAGAGTTTAATAGATTTATGACGTTCGAAATGTGCATGAGGACAGAACTGAGGAGACCCACGCTCGGTAGGCCAATATATAGGTAACCCACCAGGCATGCGCAGGGGATGAAGTGAAAGTGATGATGTGGCACGGAAGTGAAATATATATAGAATAGTGGAAGTGAATTGTAGGGTGATGCGCATTCTGTAAATGTGGAAGGAGTTATCCTACCACACGTATGTCCAAACAAATATCCCTAATTCCCAATTTGGCACCACTGTATAGTGTCTCGCTCGCTTTTCTCACTCACCAACTGTATGTATGTATGTATGTATGCATGTATTGTTATGTGTGTATGTATGTATGTGTGTATGTATGTGTGTATGTATGTGTGTATGTATGTGTGTGTGTATATATGTTATATATGTTATATATGTTATGTGTATGTGTGTATTTATGTGTATGTGTGTATTTATGTGTATGTGTGTATGTATGTGTACAGGTGACCTAGAGCGGTCTATGCGTCAGTTGTATGAAGTGTCTGACAGTACAGAATGTCGTGTGTGGCATCGCTACCTTACCAACTCTTATGAGTTGTTAAGTAATTCAGCACAGTCACTACAGGACGCAGGCTTATACAGTGGACAGGTGGGTGTGGCCAGTGAGAGTGTAGTGATGGGTGTGACTAGTGAGGGAGTTTGTGATGGGTGTTGTCAGTTAGGGTGTTTTCATGGGTGTGGCCAATGAGAGTGTGGTTGTTAGTGTGTATATTATAATCTAGGACTAGTGTAGTGTTACTTTACAAAGTGCCTTCTCTATGGACTGGTACAGTACAGGCAGTACTATAGTCTCCGTATACAGGCAGTACTATAGTCCCCATATACAGGCAATACTATAGTCCACATATACAGGCAGTACTATAGTCCCCATATACAGGCAATACCATAGTCCCCGACAGGCAGTACTATAGTCGCCGTATGCAGGCAGTACTATAGTCCCCGTATACAGGCAGTACTATAGTCTCTGTATACAGGCAGTACTATAGTCCCCATATACAGGCAGTACTATAGTCTCCGTATACAGGCAGTACCATAGTCTCCGTATACAGGCAGTACTATAGTCCCCATACACAGGCAGTACTATAGTCTCCGTATACAGGCAGTACTATAGTCCCCGTATGCAGGCAGTACTATAGTCCCAGTATACAGGCAGTACTATAGTCCCCGTATACAGGCAGTACTATAGTCCCCGTATGCAGGCAGTACTATAGTCCCTGTATACAGGCAGTACTATAGTCCCCGTATGCAGGCAGTACTATAGTCCCCGTATACAGGCAGTACTATAGTCCCCGTATGCAGGCAGTACTATAGTCCCCGTATGCAGGCAGTACTATAGTCCCCGTATGCAGGCAGTACTATAGTCCCCGTATACAGGCAGTACTATAGTCCCCGTATGCAGGCAGTACTATAGTCCCCGTATACAGGCAGTACTATAGTCTCCGTATACAGGCAGTACTATAGTCTCCGTATACAGGCAGTACCATAGTCTCCGTATACAGGCAGTACTATAGTCCCCGTATGCAGGCAGTACTATAGTCCCCGTATGCAGGCAGTACTATAGTCCCCGTATGCAGGCAGTACTATAGTCCCCGTATACAGGCAGTACTATAGTCCCCGTATGCAGGCAGTACTATAGTCCCCGTATACAGGCAGTACTATAGTCTCCGTATACAGGCAGTACTATAGTCTCCGTATACAGGCAGTACCATAGTCTCCGTATACAGGCAGTACTATAGTCCCCGTATGCAGGCAGTACTATAGTCCCCGTATGCAGGCAGTATTATAGTCCCCGTATACAGGCAGTGCTATAGTCCCCATATACAGGCAGTACTGTAGTACAAAGAAGCCATTCTGTGTTTTGCTGCTGTGGTTATATTTACAGACACTTGTCTTGGAGTGTCGTAGAGAAGATGGGTCATGGCCTCGCACAACTCAGTAAGTTACTTCAACTTGATGGGGGTGTGTTTAATTATAATTTATTGGTTTAGTACAACTACATCTTCACAACATCCAACTCGTTCTACAGACGATCAATTTACATCTACATCAAGTGCCACACCCACCAACTCTAACAAAACTAAGAGGTCAGCTTTAGCCAGTTTAATAAACACACACCAAACAGTACTAACTCACTGGTCACACATGTGTCTCTAACTCACTGGTCACACATGTGTCTCTAACTCACTGGTCACACATGTGTCTCTAACTCACTGGTCACACATGTGTCTCTAACTCACTGGTCACACACGTGTTTCTAACTCACTGTTCACACATGTGTCTCTAACTCACTGGTCACACACGTGTCTCTAACTCACTGGTCACACACGTGTTCTCTACTCACTGGTCACACATGTGACTCTAACTCACTGGTCACACATGTGTCTCTAACTCACTGGTCACACATGTGTCTCTAACTCACTGGTCACACATGTGTCTCTAACTCACTGGTCACACACGTGTCTCTAACTCACTGGTCACACACGTGTCTCTAACTCACTGGTCACACATGTGTCTCTAACTCACTGGTCACACATGTGTCTCTAACTCACTGGTCACACATGTGTCTCTAACTCACTGGTCACACATGTGTCTCTAACTCACTGGTCACACATGTGTCTCTAACTCACTGGTCACACACGTGTCTCTAACTCACTGGTCACACACGTGTCTCTAACTCACTGGTCACACATGTGTCTCTAACTCACTGGTCACACAAGTGTCTCTAACTCACTGGTCACACACGTGCCTAACTCACTGGTCACACATGTGTCTCTAACTCACTGGTCACACATGTGTCTCTAACTCACTGGTCACACATGTGCCTCTAACTCACTGGTCACACATGTGTCTCTAACTCACTGGTCACACATGTGTCTCTAACTCACTGGTCACACACGTGTCTCTAACTCACTGGTCACACACGTGTCTCTAACTCACTGGTCACACATGTGTCTCTAACTCACTGGTCACACATGTGTCTCTAACTCACTGGTCACACACGTGTCTCTAACTCACTGGTCACACATGTGTCTCTAACTCACTGGTCACACTATTACCATGTGTCTATGCGACATTAAACAAATCAGTTATATGGTGAGAAATATGTGAGTATGCGGATTACATGGACAAGTAAACATACAGTTTCCCCCCCCCCCCCCCCCCCCCCCCCCCCGTGGTAAGTGAACAGCCCACCATTTTTTTAAATCAAGATCTAACTGTCAAGTGTTCATAGCCTCATAGCACGAGTTCTAGAGCTCGCCAGAGCTTACAACTGCATCTTAAGCTAGAGTTAACAATTAGTTATCCATTTCCTCCATAATTAAAAAATAATTGCTTTCCGGTGGATACTGAAAAAAATATCCGCTGCATTTACACTGATTTGCCCAAGACCCCCCCTTTTTTCCCGGTCACATTCAATTTAGATTAGGGTCTAGGCTATCTTCTTGCCATTTGCTGAATATTCCACTAAGTGAATTTCCAGTCTAGTATATAGCAAAACTGTACCTATGTTTATATATTTGTGTAACGATACTTTACCTATTTATGTTCAGCGGTTCATCTGGCAGCTATGCATCTGGGGGTTATTACGGATCTTCAAGCTACTCAAACAAACCCCTGTCTCCGGGCTTGTGTGGTCTCAGTAACCTAGGCAACACTTGTTTCATGAACTCTGCACTCCAGGTAAGCACTTTGTTTTTGTTGAGAGTTAATGGACAAAATTAGTGAATGAACTGTGCCAATTAGGTGATTACATTGATCTATACAGTACCTCAGTAATGTAACCACCCCTTACCAGATACTATGTGTGTTTTTGCAATGCTTTGATGCCATGTTTTCTTGTGTATACAAATATAACCATACCTTACCGGATACTGTGTTACCAGATACTGTGTTTTCTGGTGTACACAGTAATATAACCACTCCTTACCAGATACTGTGTTTTTGTGTGCAGTGCCTAGGTATTACAAATATTCCTTACCAAATACCGTGTTTCTTACGTGTACAAATACAACCTTACCTTACCAGATACTGTGTTATAGCGCCTTAGCTTTACAACCATCTTTTACCAGATGCTTTGTTTTCTGGTGTATGCAATGCCGCAGTAATACAACTTCTTTGTTTTCTTATGTGTTGTGCCTTAGTTGTCAGCAACCCCTTACCAGGTACTGTTTTCAGTGTTTAGTTATACAGCCATCCCTTACCAGATACTGTGTTTTCTTGCATGTACACTGCCTTAGTAATACAATCACACCTTACCAGATGTGTTGCTTTTTGTGTGTACAATGCCCGAGTTGCATCCACCCCTTACCAGATACATTTTTTGTGTATACAGTGCCTGAGTAATAACCATCTTTACCAGATACTGTTATTGTGTGTAGAGTAGTATGACCACTTCTTAACAGATACTGTTTTTTGTGTGTACAGTGCCTTAGTAATACGACCATCCTTACCAAATACTTCGTGGGCACACAATCCGGATACAAACCGTATAAAAAGCACATCAATAAGGACAACCCACTGGGAATGGGCGGAGCTATAGCAGAGGCATATGGAGCGTTACTTGAAGATATGTGGTCTGGAAAATGCAATTGTGTAGCACCAAGACAGTTTAAGGTATGTTTGTGTGTTAGTTACTGGTATATTTGTGTGTTAGTTTCTGGTATGTTTGTGTGTTCAGTTTCTGGTATGTTTGTGTGTTTGTTTCTGGTATGTTTGCGTGTTAGTTACTAGTATGCTTATGTGTTCAGTGTCGATATGTGTGTGGACATGTGTTGATGTGTGTGCATAAGTGTTGATGTGTGTGTGTGGATAGAACTGGGTGATATACAGGCGATACGATACTTACCTGCATTATCGCGATAAAGCGATATATCACGATATTTCATAAATAATATTTAACAAAGTAAATTTTATTCAAACTGAGCTTGCCGTGTTCATCAGCTTCCAGTTCAAAGTTAGTCCTCCGGGATAAAACTGTGTTGCTTCCTTAAACCAGAATTTGAACTCACAGCCATTGCTAGCTACTTTAAAAACTTTGCTAGTACCGCGTTACGGCCATGTTTACAGAGAACGAAACGGCTGTTCCTTTAATCAGTCATGCGCGTGAAGTTCCTGCATTAATTTAACGATCCGTACCAACGGTTTTCTGAGAAAACGATAATACTGTGCAAATGCAATTGAAATATCGCTTTGCGATGTCGGGTTTTTATCGCGGTGCAACGATAATACCGATATGTTGCCCAGCTCTATGTGTGGACATGTGTAGATGTGTGTGTAGACTTGTGTTGATGTGTGCATGGACATGTTTTGATGTGTGTGTGGACATGTTTTGATGTGTGTGGACATGTGTTGATGTGTGTGTGTGTGTGGACATATTTTGATGTGTGCGTGGACATGTGTTGATGTGTGTGTGGACATGTGTTGATGTGTGCGTGGACATGTGTTGATGTGTGTGTGGACATGTTTTGATGTGTGCGTGGACATGTGTTGATGTGTGTGTGGACATGTGTTGATGTGTGTGTGGACATGTGTTGATGCGTGTGTGGACATGTGTTGATGCGTGTGTGGACATGTGTTGATGTGTGTGTGGACATGTGTAGATGTGTGTGTAGACATGTGTTGATGTGTGTGTGGACATGTTTTGATGTGTGTGTGGACATGTGTTGATGTGTGTGTGTGGACATGTGTTGATGTGTGCGTGGACATGTGTTGATGGACATGTGTGGACATGTGTGTAGACATGTGTGTGTAGACATGTTGATGTTGATGTGTGTGTGTGGACATGTTTTGATGTGTGTGGACGTGTGTTGATGTGTGTGTGTGTGTGGTGGACAGGTTTGATGTTGGGGTGTGCGTGGATGATGTGTGTGGACATGTTTGTGTGTGTGGACATGATGTTGTTGTGGAATGTATTGATGGTGTGGACATGTGTTGATGGTGTTGTGACATGTGTTGATGCTGCGAGAGGTGTGTGGACAGTGTTGTTGATGTGTGTGTGGACATGTGGTGATGTATGTTGATGTGTGTGGACATGTGTTGATGTGTGTGAACATGTGTTGATGTGTGCGTGGACATGTGTTGATGTGTGTGTGGACATGTGTTGATGTGTGTGGACATGTGTTGATGTGTGTGGACATGTGTTGATGTGTGTGGACATGTTTTGATGTGTGCGTGGACATGTTTTGATGTGTGTGTGGACATGTGTTGATGTGTGCGTGGACATGTTTTGATGTGTGCGTGGACATGTGTTGATGTGTGTGTACATGTGTTGATGTGTGTGTGTACATGTGTTTATATTTGTGTGTGTGTGTGTGTGTACATGTTACAGACACAAGTTGGTCGCTATGCTCCTCAGTTTGTTGGTTACGCCCAGCATGACTCCCAAGAGTTGCTGGCATTCCTGCTGGATGGTCTTCATGAAGATCTGAATTTAGTTCGTAAGAAACCTTATGTGGACATGACAGTGGAGACTGAGGGTAGGGAAGATAAGGTGGGTGTAGTAACTATGGCAACTGAAAGAAGTTAATTACACACTATTTGTATATAAAACGAGTGATGTGCTTCAACACCAGTGACTTATGTTTTTATTCCTATAGGAGATAGCTGAGGAGACATGGCTCAAGTATCTGGAGCGCAATCAATCTGTGATAGTTAGGTCTTTTCAAGGCCAGCTCAGGTCTACTCTGGTTTGCCCAAACTGCCAAACGGTAATAACAATCTAAAAGTTGGTAAGATATAGTCTGTTATCAATTTAATTAAACGAGGTAGTTAGGAAAGTTAATCTAGTACTTGGTAAGAGAAAATATGAGGATGACCTCACTCAGCATGACCTGTGAACCTATCTCTATCTTACCGACTTCAATGACCTCACTCAGCATGACCTGTGAACCTATCTCTATCTTACCGACTTCAATGACCTCACTCAGCATGACCTGTGAACCTATCTCTATCTTACCGACTTCAATGACCTCACTCAGCATGACCTGTGAACCTATCTCTATCTTACCGACTTCAATGACCTCACTCAGCTTGACCTGTGAATCTCTATCTTACCGACTTCAATGACCTCACTCAGCATGACCTGTGAACCTATCTCTATCTTACCGACTTCAATGACCTCACTCAGCATGACCTGTGAACCCATCTCTATCTTACCGACTTCAATGACCTCACTCAGCTTGACCTGTGAATCTCTATCTTACTGACTTCAATGACCTCACTTAGCTTGACCTGTGAACCTATCTCTATCTTACCGACTTCACTCAGCTTGACCTGTGAACCTATCTCTATCTTACTGACTTCAATGACCTCACTCACCTGTGAACCTATCTCTATCATGACCTGTGCATGACCTGAACCTCTTCCATAGCTATATCAGCAAGCTAAGGCTACTGGAATAGTGCATGAAAGCTTTGCTCAATAAAGCAGCCAACCAAAGTTTCGATGGGCCCACACACAGCTATCACCAGGTCTGTGCTTTGTTGGTCTTTGTTAGCTACTGATGGACCTCCAGTAGTAAACCATCTAAGTCCACGAAGGCCGTAACATTGAGAGAACATTGATACGCAAACAATTTCAAATTGCATAGTTGTCCAGCTTTACCGTCAACTGTCCATGGGTATTCCTGGGAGGCCCCACCCACTTATATGGGTGTGTACTATAGTCATATTGTCAAATGAACCCAAAGTAGCCAAAAGCATGCATTTGTGACAGGATCTGGGGTGGGGTGGTGTGGAGGGCGAAGCCCCTCCCCCCTCGAGCAACAAGGAAGTTATGAGGAGCGTTTGGGTATACCAGTCAATGTGACTACAAACCTGAAGGCTAGCACGACTATTCAACCACAAGGAGTGCCCTGCAGTGAAAGTTACAAATTTAAGAAATTCCCAAATTTTGATTGGATATCCCATGGGACTTTTTTTATTGTCCCATGGGACAATCGGTGGCGTTACTGGACAACACTCTTAATTGGGTGGCTTCAATTTTTGTACTCCGCCTCAGGAGCCTGTAAACAAAATATCAAAACGTTTTGGAAGTGTCAATCACGTGTTAACTAATTAACGCTTCCATTATTGATTTCAGTTGTCCAAAACATTTGATCAATCACGTGTTAACTAATTAACGCTTCTGTTATTGATTTCTGTTGTCCAAGGCATTTGATCCACTTGTTAACTAATTAACGATTCTGTTATTGATTTCAGTTGTCCAAGACTTTTGATCAATCACGTGTTAACTAATTAACGCTTCTGTTATTGATTTCAGTTGTCCAAGACATTTGATCCGTTCATGTTTCTGTCTCTACCGCTGCCCATGAAGAAGACTCGTACCATCATGGTGACCTTAATTAGAGCCCATCCTCAAGATATACCAATGATGGTAAGATTGTCGTATACAGAGCTCTTTATTGCAGTCTCCCTCTGTATAGATCCACAAGTTTTAGAATTTTTTCAAATTAGAGCACTCAATCATTAAATTACCATTAATGTTCATGAAATACTCGTGTAAAGTTAAGTTAGTGATCGTGCTCAGAGTACGAGCACATTTGGTATTTGTTGTGGAGGACTACAGTAGGTGATGATATTGAAATGATTTATTTTATTGTGATGATATGCCCTTTATTTAGTCAAGATTATGAACTCTATTTGTGATATTTGTCTAGTGCAAGTTGCGAGTTCCTAAGCGAGGTATAGTGATAGACTTGAAGACTGAGTTACACAAGTTGTCAGATGTTGCAGTGAGTCAGGTGAGTCAGCATTGGCAGTGTTACTAGAGGAAAGTTAGTGCTAGTAATAGTATCATTGACCCTGCCGGCATTATGTTGCCCATTATCACTAGCAGTTATAGTACTAGGACATCAGGTCTCTCATTACTGTAGTGTTCCATGGGTTATACTACTAGGACGTCAGGTCTCTCATTACTGTAGTGTTCCATGGGTTATACTACTAGGACGTCAGGTCTCTCATTACTGTAGTGTTCCATGGGTTATACTACTAGGACGTCAGGTCTCTCATTACTGTAGTGTTCCATGAGTTATACTACTACAGTAGGAGTCAAAAAAAAGTTTCGAATTCCGTTCCGTAGTACGGACCTAAAACGGTAGTTTTTAAACCGTAGTTTTTATCGTTGCGTTCCGTACCGTTTTGACTAAACGGCCGACACCGTTTACTAAAACGGTAAAAAACGGTGAAGCATTTCCGTCGATTCACAGATATTTTCTAGCTAGAAACTCTTCTATAGCCATATCAGCAAGCTAAGGCCTTGTATCGACCATTAAACGCTATGGGGATAGTGCAAAAAAGCTCGTATAAAATTTTAACTTGCTTCAATAAAGCTGCAGACTGATGTTCCGACGGGCACAGAGCTATAACGAGGTCCGCACTTCGTAGATCTTCTGTTAGTTACTCACGGACCTCCAGTAGTAAAAAATCTAAGCCGGAGAAGGCCCTAACAGCGAGAAAACGTCGATACTGTGCGGTGGTCGAACTAACAATTCTCCGCGAGACAACTTCGAATAAGACGGCTTCAATTTTTTTCAACCCGAAAAGCTCCGCCTCTGGAGCCTGTAAACAAAAAATCGGAACGTTTCATTGGATAAACGATTTTTTATATTTCTTTGAGCGAGACATACGGTGAACGAGAAAGATTAAAACGGTAACGCGGTCGAACGGAACGGCCGTTTTTCAACATACGGCGTACCGTTTTTTCCCCGTTTTTTAATTTTGCGACGGCCGTTCTACGGAACGGAATTCGAAACTTTTTTTTGACTCCTACTGTAGGACGTCAGGTCTCTCATTACTGTAGTGTTCCATGAGTTATACTACTAGGACGTCAGGTCTCTCATTACTGTAGTGTTCCATGAGTTATACTACTAGGACGTCAGGTCTCTCATTACTGTAGTGTTCCATGAGTTATACTACTAGGACGTCAGGTCTCTCATTACTGTAGTGTTCCACGAGTTATAATACTAGGACGTCAGGTCTCTCATTACTGTAGTGTTCCATGGGTTATACTACTAGGACGTCAGGTCTCTCATTACTGTAGTGTTCCATGAGTTATACTACTAGGACGTCAGGTCTCTCATTACTGTAGTGTTCCACGAGTTATAATACTAGGACGTCAGGTCTCTCATTACTGTAGTGTTCCATGGGTTATACTACTAGGACGTCAGGTCTCTCATTACTGTAGTGTTCCATGGGTTATACTACTAGGACGTCAGGTCTCTCATTACTGTAGTGTTCCATGGGTTATACTACTAGGACGTCAGGTCTCTCATTACTGTAGTGTTCCATGGGTTATACTACTAGGACGTCAGGTCTCTCATTACTGTAGTGTTCCATGGGTTATACTACTAGGACGTCAGGTCTCTCATTACTGTAGTGTTCCATGGGTTATACTACTAGGACGTCAGGTCTCTCATTACTGTAGTGTTCCATGGGTTATACTACTAGGACGTCAGGTCTCTCATTACTGTAGTGTTCCATGGGTTATACTACTAGGACGTCAGGTCTCTCATTACTGTAGTGTTCCATGGGTTATACTACTAGGACGTCAGGTCTCTCATTACTGTAGTGTTCCATGGGTTATACTACTAGGACGTCAGGTCTCTCATTACTGTAGTGTTCCATGGGTTATACTACTAGGACGTCAGGTCTCTCATTACTGTAGTGTTCCATGAGTTATACTACTAGGACGTCGGTCTTCAGTCTGTAGTGTTACATGAGTTATCTACTAGGACGTCAGGTCTTCCCATTACGTGTGTTCCATGAGTTATACTACTAGGACGTCAGGTCTCTCATCTGTTAGTGTTTCCATGAGTTATAATCTAGGACGTCAGGTCTCTCATTATGTAGTGTTCCATGAGTTATACTACTAGTGTTGAAGGCAGGTATCTCATTACTGTAGTGTGTTCCATGAGTTATACTACTAGGAAGTCAGGGCTCTCTACTGTAGGTTCCATGGGTTCTACTACTAGGAGTCCAGGTCTCTCATTACTGTAGTGTTCCCTGAGTTATAGTTACTAGGACGGTAGGTCTCTCATTACTGTACTGTTCCATGGGTTATCTCTAGGACGTCCAGGTCTCTCATTACTGTAGTGTTCCATGAGTTATACTACTAGGAGTTCAGTTCTCATTACTGAGTGTTACATGGGTTATACTATAGACGTTCAGGGGCTCTCATTACTGTATGTTCCATGAGTTATTAAGTCTAGGACGGAGGTCTCTCATTCTGTTAGTGTTCCTGAGTTATACTACTGGACGTCAGGTCTCTCATTACTGTAGTGTTCCATGAGTTATACTACTAGGACGTCAGGTCTCTCATTACTGTAGTGTTCCATGGGTTATACTACTAGGACGTCAGGTCTCTCATTACTGTAGTGTTCCACGAGTTATACTACTAGGACGTCAGGTCTCTCATTACTGTAGTGTTCCACGAGTTATACTACTAGGACGTCAGGTCTCTCATTACTGTAGTGTTCCATGAGTTATACTACTAGGACGTCAGGTCTCTCATTACTGTAGTGTTCCATGAGTTATACTACTAGGACGTCAGGTCTCTCATTACTGTAGTGTTCCATGAGTTATACTACTAGGACGTCAGGTCTCTCATTACTGTAGTGTTCCATGAGTTATACTACTAGGACGTCAGGTCTCTCATTACTGTAGTGTTCCACGAGTTATAATACTAGGACGTCAGGTCTCTCATTACTGTAGTGTTCCATGAGTTATACTACTAGGACGTCAGGTCTCTCATTACTGTAGTGTTCCATGAGTTATAATTCTAGGACGTCAGGTCTCTCATTACTGTAGTGTTCCATGAGTTATACTACTAGGACGTCAGGTCTCTCATTACTGTAGTGTTCCATGAGTTATACTACTAGGACGTCAGGTCTCTCATTACTGTAGTGTTCCATGAGTTATAATTCTAGGACGTCAGGTCTCTCATTACTGTAGTGTTCCATGAGTTATACTACTAGGGCATGTAAAGTGTTGTAATGAACTGTTATTAAGAATGTGGTGAAAATCATTTTTATATAATCTGAAATATTATAGTTAGGCTAGCTCACTCACTTTGAGCACAAACTAGTTATTAGCTTGTTTGTGTGTTTGTTTGTACATGTGTGACAGTCTACGGGAAAAGGGGGCACTTCACGCAAAAATTGAAATTGAGATATAGGCTCCAGAAGTACGTCATAGGAAAAATTCTTTCTTTCTCCTATTTTTGTTTTTTGCAGAATTAGTCTTAGTGACCCTTACTCTAAGTCTACGCCAAATTTCAAATGCCGAAACAACTTTAAAGACCCCAAGCGTGCCGTGGAAAGACAAGCTACTTTTTATTCTCTCTCGTTCTCGCAGTACAATAAACGGGGAATGGGCGGAGTTTCAAACAAGCAGCTAAAAAACGGCATAGCTTTGAGAATAGTGCATGCAATCTACAGCTTACCTCTGGTTGAAAGTTTACCACTACATGGAGTAGAGTAGCCAAGGATTCCGACAAGACAGGCTGGGAGACGCTCTGAAAGCTAAAAAGAACTCTACGCAAACTTCGTTAGTCGCCGTTAAAAAGCGGCTGTACGATTTTATTGCGTGTGCGGAGTACGCCGTTAAGTATACGGAAACATTAATTATACCGGAAGTGGAAATTCAATTTATGTTTTCTCGATTTCTAGTTCAATTGCTTTGCTGAATACAGCCCAGTTCAACTGCCAGTTTCTCTGCGCGTCAAAGGTTTTACCCTCCAGTATTTTAGCACTAAGTTGAGATAAATTGTAGCTTTTTATTAGCATAAAAAACTCAATTTTTTTGGTTTGAGTGAAGTGCCCCCTTTTCCCATAGACTGTCACATATGTGCGGATGTATGTATGTCATTTGTGTGTTTGTTTGTACATATGGTTGTGATGAATGTACAGTGCTTCCAGCTTAAAGAGTGGATTTTTTGAAACCACTGTATAGACCCTCACTACAGTCATTTAACATACACATACCTTTTCTTCATCATCCCAATAATGTTTCCAATAGTAAAACTGCCTGTTCAGCACTTTTCTCATTCACTCTAATACATTTTACGCCATTTTTTTATGTCAAGATTTTGCGGTAATTTGTCATTAAGCGTAGCTAGTTAACGAGCTACGGTCGAACGGTAATTTCCCCAAGCGGAAAGACGGGACTTTCCCTAACTGCAAGCGGCTGTATGGATTCTCAGCGTTCTACTAGCAGCAGTAAGCGAAGGCGAAGTCAGTCAGAATTGTTGGCTGATATTACTAACCTGGAGGCAAGCCTATCCAAGAGGTCCTCTTTTTCAAGAGCCGAAGGAAAGCTGAAGGAGTTTGACACTTCCAGCATTGGTATTCTGACAACATCAAGGCGATGCTGTTGGAGTCGTTGTGCGGCTCCAGACAGCAGCTAAAATGCTGGCCGTGATAGGCAGTAGCGCCGTAAAACTTGATCCCACGGGCCTGAGATACAACCGTAGCTAAAGCAGCCATATCCGTGCAACAATTAGCGGTAAACTGGCGTCTCTCGTGCTTTTATGACACATGTACACATGCGCTGTTTTGTGACGTCACGTTTACATGTACTGAAGGCCCTCAACCCACTCTAAACGTCATCATTTGATGACCCTTACCATGCCTAAAATTTTTGGTGAAAAAACGCCACAACTCACTTAATTTTCAAGATATAGCTACCAAAGTTATACATAATAATTTTAAGGTAATTTTACATCATTTGTCTAATTTATAGCTCAATAAATTCAAAAATCCTGGCTTAAACACTTTATTTCTTAAAATTTAAAATATTTCGAGATTCAAATTTCGTGTGCCCACAAAATCTGGCTCATATGAAACTTTAGGTATTAAAGTATCAGTATGCCAAGTTATAGAAATAAGGAAAAATAATTTCTCTTTTTTCAGCTTAAACACTTCCAAATTCACTGTCTTGAAGCTCCCAGCTCCATCACGTATAACCACAAAATAGCCACAAACCCACAAAATGGTTTTGTCTGTATGTTAATATGACATTAATGTATAATACTACAAATTTTTAGCTTTCTATTACACATACTTGAGAAATTATAGCAGAAATTAGCAACCTTAACCAAAAAGCTAAAAAAAAATCCACTCTTTAAGCTGGAAGCACTGTACACAACTAGTTATTTGTGTGTTTGTTTGTTTGTATATATGGTTGTGATGGATGTGTTTGTTTGTTTGTGCAGATGGTTGTGATGGATGTGTACAACTGTCGGTTTCACCGCATGTACAATGACAAGGACTCATTGAATCTCATTCTAGACAGAGATGATATATTTGTGTACGAGTTACCTCCGGATCAGAATGACTTCATTAGTGTCTGTGTCTACTTCAGAGAAGTAACGTAAGAGACTTTCGCACACTTACTAAAGGTAGAGGTGATGAGGTAGTGTTTGTTATGATAATGTAAGATGTGGCAGATGGTGTAGTCATTGCTCATGCTTGTAAGTTGGTGATAGTAGTATTAGTAATTATTATGATAGTGTAACTGGTGATAGTATTGGTAATATTTATGATAGTGTAACTGGTGATAGTATTGGTAATATTTATGATAGTGTAACTGGTGATAGTATTGGTAATATTTATGATAGTGTAACTGGTGATAGTATTGGTAATATTTGTTATGATAGTGTAACTTGTGATAGTATTGGTAATATTTGTTATGATAGTGTGAAAGATGTCAGGTACTCCAGCACGTCTTACACACAACATTATCATCAGCTATTTGGAGTGCCCTTCATTGTGTCTATTCGTAAAGAGTGCACCTATGAGGATGTGTATGAAACAGTCCTGGAGAAGGGAAGGTAAGTATGTTGTTGTGAGTTAGATAGAATGTGTGGGTGGGTATAGATTGTAAAGTAGGTATAACAAGTATAATATTGTTATTGTAGATTAGGTATATTAAAATGTTTATTTATTAAGCATAAAAAGTGTACAGGTTTAGTAATTTTTCACTTCTGTTATATTGAATGCAATTAATGTAGACCACATGTATGACTACTGTTCAGTTTCTATGGAACACTCATGTGGTATTGACTATGTATAATATAACTTGTGATAAAGTGAGTAATAACTATGGAAAGTTGGTAATTAGATTAAATCTCACTGAATAATCTGCAGTAGTGTATATTCATGTTGTGTTAACCCTTAGCGTGCATGCGCGAGAGGGTTATAGTAGTCGTCCTTTCTATCTGTCACGTTCTGATTTCGGAGATTACTGACAATTAACTGCTGATTTAGGTATGAACTTACTCGGAATGATGATTTAATTAAGACCTTTTATTATGATACTTTTTCTAATTTCGGGCTGATTATTGAGGAAAAGCAAGTTGTGAGTTCCATGTAGGTTCAAGCTTTTGTAGGTAACGTCCCCTATCGTCATGTCGCAATCATGTGAGCAAACAATTTCTTTTTGTGCCCGTGGTAGTTTTTGCTTTGTGCTGAAAGTTAATGCGTGCTGGAATTCAAAAGTTTTATGTTGAAACTATATACCGGTGAGAGTCTCCTGCATGTTTAGCTACTTCTTTTAGACAGCAATTAGATACATCTGCCGTTTCTTTACTTGCGCCGTATTAATACCTGATTATAGGAATAGCCAAATACAATATTTTTTTAATCTGAGAATTGATTTTGTAATAGCTAGCTAGTATATAGTAACACTGAGGGTTCGCACCTTTGTAATAGCTAGCTAGTGTATAGTAGCACTGAGGGTTCGCACCTTTGTAATAGCTAGCTAGTGTATAGTAACACTGAGGGTTCGCACCTTTGTAATAGCTAGCTAGTGTATAGTAACACTGAGGGTTCACACCTTTGTAATAGCTAGCTAGTGTATAGTAACACTGAGGGTTCACACCTTTGTAATAGCTAGCTAGTGTATAGTAACACTGAGGGTTCACACCTTTGTAATAGCTAGCTAGTGTATAGTAACACTGAGGGTTCACACCTTTGTAATAGCTAGCTAGTGTATAGTAACACTGAGGGTTCGCACCTTTAGTGTCATTTGTCATAAATTACTTCCGTTTGCTTGTTTGTAAAATTGTAGTAGATTTATTAAGACGTGGACTCAAGTAAAGAATGAAACAATGGCTCAAGGTATCTGTAATTAGCTAATTAATGAGAATATGTTATAGTGATGATGTCATAGTAGATCAGAGAGAAATGGTTGAAGAAGATCAACATAGTGAAGATGGATCAAACCAGACTGACAAGAAGCAGACGGATGGACTTGAGGATGCTGGGAACTGTAGCCAGGAACCTAGAGATATGGAGAGTGAGGAGAGTAAGAATCCAGAGGCAAACACAAGTGAGAATTCTGAGAGCATTGAAGTGGAGATACACAAGGAGAAACCTGAGGAGAAGACTGAATTAGAAGGACATAAAGATGGAGAAGATGTAGAGATGAAGGAAGTGGAGGAAGAAAAGTCAGACAACTCAGAAAGACCTCTTTTCAAAATAGTTGTAGTGAATTCTTATGGATCACAGGAAGTCCAGCAGTTGGAACAGCACAAAACATATACTTTTTCTAGTACGTTGGACGGATAATTTAGTCTGTCATTCTACAGTTAGCTGGAGAGCAAAATTATTCTTACTCTCACATTGTAGCTAGATAAGTCTCTGACTAGATGATAGCTGGAGGTTGTAGCTAGATAAGTCTCTGACTAGATGATAGCTGGAGGTTGTAGCTATATATGTCTCTACTGTGACTAGATGATAGCTGGAGGTTGTAGCTAGATATGTCTCTACTCTGACTAGATGATAGCTGGAGGTTGTAGCTAGATATGTCTCTACTGTGACTAGATGATAGCTGGAGGTTGTAGCTAGATATGTCTCTACTCTGACTAGATGATAGCTGGAGGTTGTAGCTAGATATGTCTCTACTCTGACTAGATGATAGCTGGAGGTTGTAGCTAGACCATGGTCCTACTGTTACTAGTGCTAGCTGGAGGTTGTAGCTAACATGTCCTCTCTGTGACTAGGTGATAGCTGGAGGTTGTAGCTAGACATGTCTCTACTGTGACTAGATGATAGCTGGAGGTTGTAGCTAGATAAGTCTCTGACTAGATGATAGCTGGAGGTTGTAGCTAGATATGTCTCTAACTCTGACTAGATGATAGCTGGAGGTTGTAGCTAGACATGTCTCTACTGTGACTAGATGTAGCTGGAGGTTGTAGCTAGATATGTCTCTACTGTGACTAGATGATAGCTGGAGGTTGTAGCTAGATATGTCTCTACTCTGACTAGATGATAGCTGGAGGTTGTAGCTAGATATGTCTCTACTGTGACTAGATGATAGCTGGAGGTTGTAGCTAGATAAGTCTCTGACTAGATGATAGCTGGAGGTTGTAGCTAGATATGTCTCTACTCTGACTAGATGATAGCTGGTGGTTGTAGCTAGACATGTCTCTACTGTGACTAGATGTAGCTGGAGGTTGTAGCTAGATATGTCTCTACTGTGACTAGATGATAGCTGGAGGTTGTAGCTAGATATGTCTCTACTCTGACTAGATGATAGCTGGAGGTTGTAGCTAGATATGTCTCTACTCTGACTAGATGATAGCTGGAGGTTGTAGCTAGACATGTCTCTACTCTGACTAGATGATAGCTGGAGGTTGTAGCTAGACATGTCTCTACTCTGACTAGATGATAGCTGGAGGTTGTAGCTAGACATGTCTGCACTGTGTGAAGTAGTGTCAGCTAGTAGCCACAGTGATATTTTTGTAGTCTATCGGACTCAGGTAGACTTATCACACTTTCTTAAGGATAGTT
>WLWD01000339.1_pt1 | contig 107260 bp, 72 predicted proteins | sample 6712731 | NCBI WGS metagenome assembly WLWD01 (sample SAMN12718690, study PRJNA576275) | sponge metagenome | isolation source: marine sponge | host: Mycale hentscheli | place: New Zealand: South Island, Marlborough, Capsize Point | collected 2014-11-01 | reverse complement strand
ATAACTATCTCAATGCTAGCCTCTCCAGAATGTATAGCTTTAGTTATAAGGGTATGACTCCTTTGTAGTTAATAAATGTTTCTTCTGAAGCTTGAAATAAGAGTCTGTAGATGTGATGACCTTGGTCATAACATGATGTCAGACAACAAATAATCTGCCTTGGATGTGTATTTGGGAACTTTCATTAAGACTAAATAAACTTGTTGAAAAATCCTCCTATTCAATCTTTGTCAAGATTTCAAGTTAATGAATAAACATCCATATATACTCATTACTTTGCTTTCAACAACAACTGTGATATCACATGCCTTACATTGTTAGGAGAACTAAACATAGGGTTTTGTTCATTTCATAGCAATGAGTGATCGTATGACTAGGTTAGGGTGAGTGACACCACATAATACAAGAGGCAGCATGCAATGATTACACAGTCATAATTTTGACATTAATGTTACCTTTCCCTCAGTGACTGATTACATAATGTACAAAAAGAGCAGACACTGTAGTTTCAAGGTAAATGAAACTAAAAACACTGATCTGGTCCAACACATTATAAAGAAAACTTCTCCTGTCAAGCCAGAATTGAACTAGGCTCATTGATACTTTGACAGAGTTATTTCTTCACTGCATCATAAAAGGACTTCGGTGGCAGCTAATAACCCTCTACTCCATAGCTGGCTAAACTGCATCATTAAGACACTAGATCCAACTTTTTCTGCTTATCTTTGGCAATATTGTCATATCACACCCACCCCAATGCACAAAAATAAGAATTTTATGTTTTTCTTCTGTGAAAAGCCTCAAAAGGAGTTATGCCCTTGGTAGCTTTCAAAAGAGTACACTTTTTCAAGTACACCACCATTGATAGTGTGTCAGTCCAGAAATTTTGGTATTGACCACTTCATACCCCCATTGTGACCTTGTCATCTTCACAGGTGTTCAATTTTGAAGTTCAGCCACCACGTTCTATTGGGTACACTTTGGACTGTTCATGATCAAATTCCGACATGTAGTACTGGAATCTATGCTAAACCATGACTTGCATATAAATCGTGTTGTGGCCTTATTCAGTTACTTCACCTTTTGTTAGCTTGATTTTTCAATAATTTTATACAAAAAAAAATAACAATCTAGAAATACTGCAAAATCACACGCAAAACATGAGTTCCCACATATCAGCAAATTTCAATTTCATGAACATAAACGTTGCGTAGGTGCTTCACTGAGGTACAATCATTCCATAGGCCACATTAGAATTTACTTCAATTTGGTTAGTTCTCCTGCATTAAAATATTTACAAGAACTTCAAAGCAGCTTAGCAAACAATTATGCTCATGTGCCAATTGTTGATAATTAAACTCAATATCATAGAAATTGAAAATAGTTTATTAATTAATGTAAAGCTGCAAGCACAACAGTAAACTGTCGTATAATAATTTGACACATTATTATGCAAATAGTAATATTTCTGAATTCCTGAGAATCGCCACAATCACATAAAGGTTTGGTGTCAATATACTTTTAAAGTAAACTTTCTACATGTCAAAAACTACTTTACCTTTCAAGTACACAATCATAGTGTTGTTCACTTTGTGATATCTCAGCACTAGATCTGTTACACCCAAATAATAATACTACAATTCAATATAACAGTGCTAGAATTAGAGTTTCGTATAATAACTATGAGTGGGTGTCTCTCACATGTTTAATGAAGACATCATTAAATCTACAGTTTTCATCAGATGAGCTATGTTGCTACCAGATTTCTAGGTATATGCCAAATACATTGTTCTTTTAATCTTAATAATTTTGTAATAACTAGCCAGTGTATCGTGGCACTCATTGTTGCCCTTCAGTTATTGTAATTGTCATTATTCTTTAGTTTAATCAAACGATGTTTGAAGATTGCTGGTGATAGATGCACAGACAAGTTAACCTTTCCTCACAGAGTAAAAATTCAAAAAAAAATCAGCTCTTACCAATAATTATGAGTATTGTTTATTAGAAAACTGTGCTTTATAATAAGCTTCAACAAAGATTGAAATGTTACTAGATAATTATTGTATAAAATTTTAGAGCAAATTATTCACTGAATACATACCGATTATACTTACTTTGTGGAATTTTTTTTCCTTATACATAATACTATAGTAACTATAATTAGGAGCACTATAGTATAACAGATGATGGTAGCAAGTACAGACCCTCCAATTATATATGTCGATTTTAGCATTGAAGAATCTGCAAATAATAATCATGTGAGATGAAACTGAACAAAAACTTGACTACTTATTAATTACGCATCAACCGGTAATGCATGTGCATTTGAGCTAGTATTATACAAATGAAAACCTATTCAATTTATTGTAAATTTTCAGAAATTTTACAAGGCTAAAGTTATAGTATTTATAGCTGCTAGCACTAGTAACATGAGTGTAAAATTAATACTACTTATTGAATATCATGAATAGTTGAAATCGTTTTGAGAATGCTACATTGTTCTTAAATAATAATATTACATGTAAAAGTAGCACTTGTAAATATTGGAGTAGTACAGATAATTAGAGTGGCTCTAAAAATGTTGAAACAAGTCAATATAGACCAAAGTCTTAATTCGCATGATAAACATTACAAAACAAGCCTAAATTGAGAATTGTGACTCTACACCCCTAAATTACTGGCTCGCCATTAACTTTCAGAAATTGACATTTGTCAACTTCAAAAGTTCAGAACTTGCCTTTTGTCATTTTCAAAATTTCTGAAAATTTACAAGGTTAGTGAACTCTCTATGTTATAAGGTTAGCTAAAATGTATGCATGTTAGTATCTTTAATTATAAGATTAGTACTTCATTATTTTTCTTATAATAATGGACATGATCATTATACATCGTAATTCATACCTGTACAAAAGATATAAGTATACTGATATACAACCTATGTCTTACATTTTACTGTAACATTAAACTCTACATTAATGAAGCCAACAGTATTGGCGATTATGCAGGAATAGCTTCCTTGAGCTTCATCGGGAACATTTGACCATGTCAGCATCGATGTGTTGACATCATCTGTCATTAAAGAACTGATGGTAAGATCATTATATGCTGCTGCATTAAGAGGGATTCCATTAAGTGTCCAGGTCACATTGGGTGAAGGCAGTCCAACGAAACTGCACTTCAAAGCCAGTACTTCATGTCTTGTGGTCTGAACATGATTTGCAGTACTTTGTGCCTGAATATCTGAACATCAAAGATCAGACTATTACATTCCAAACTAATAATATAACTCTATTAAATTGGATACAATGATTAAACAACAATATTGGCTGTAGAAATCTTTCCCATTATTTTTTAACCAATTAATGTTTTAAAAGCAAATGATTTATTTTAGCATAAATATTTGTATTGTATTACGTATCTCAATAAAGTCATGAGACAATATCTGTTATGACCATAAGGACTTTCTTTACTGTAGGTTTTTTAATCTTCCTATGAGTACAAGTAATCGTTTAAAGAAGCATGGAACTATTTTGAACTGTAAGTGCCATGTGTTTTGCATTTTGAAACAAATCATTAATTATCTGCATCTTCATTAAAGTCACTAGTAATGTGTAATATGTAATATAACCTTAGATCCTGTCACTATTATTATTGCTGTAATTATTGTCTGAAATCAGTATACGAAGTCTTGAACTTTATTAAAAAGTTAATATTTATAAAAATTTTTTTTACATTATACATAACTTACAATGTATTACCAAATGATACTTTGCTGCAGAAATTACCGGTACTCCTGGAACATGGCAAGTGTATGTCCCTGCCTGGTGTCTGGTGACTCTAGCAATCTCTAAAGTTGCCACTACTTGATTTCTAGTGCCAACATTATTGCCATTGGTGGATCGCCACTGAGGACTGCCTCGAAATTTCTCATTTTGATTTTCATTTACACAAATTATTGATACGTTGGCATCTTCATTAAATGGCATTGAATGTGAAATAGCAAGTGATCCTGCAGCTATAAAATAGAATTAAAATATTCACTCAATGGAAATTTTCATGTTCACCGGTTTTAACATATCTTCATTATACAAACTCAATATTCTACAAAATATTATATTCAACTCACGTTCTGAGAAGAAGGTCCCACTGTAAGTAATAGGAGTACCAGCAGTACTAACACATTCCACACTGATGGCTCTGTTGGCATCAAACATTAGACTAGTCCAATAGTTTATCACAAGTGCATCAATAGACATATCAATGAAATAATCTTCAGAATCTGTCAGCATTACTCCTGCTAGACTGAATGTGGCTACATTATCACCACATATAAAACAAAATGGAGCTGTAGTGTTGACAACTCCTACAGAGACTGAACCAAATGGAATTGACAAAGTTGCATTCTTCTGACAATGCTGAGCTTTTCCTGCACATAATACAATTGCTGATGGAGTATAACAACATTTTATGAAACAATAAAATGTGAAAAAATTCAGCATTGTAGTGTCTGTAAGGCAACAACTGTATTTTTATTGTTTTAGTTTCTGACTAAAAATAAATAGAAAAGTTATAATTCACATCGAGATAGGGAGTTTACATAACTTAGTTATCTCGATGTGAATTATAACTTTTCTATTTATATTATTTCTTACTGTTGAAAAGGTGTCATTAAAATTACATTAGCTACACAGAAGTTCTTACCTCAAAAAAACTGAAACTGTCTTGGCATAATGATAAAAAACAAAAAAGTCAAATACAGATAGAGAAATACCCTTCATAATCCTCATTGCAGCTATATAAACACATTATTCGTCAAGTTTTAAATACAAAGATCCATAAAATTTGGTTTTAGGAGTCATTTTTCTGCACTATAACGTGCACTATATAGAGTTACAACATGAAATACAAGGATGATGCATATCTGTTGTTATGGTATTTGTTAGTGTCACTGAGATTTTAAATACAATTCAGAAATCTTACTTCTCAATTGGTCAGCTAATTAAGCCTTCAAACTCATTACAAACCAGTATATTATTAGTCTAGTATGACATTTTTTTAATTCTTAACATCAATAAACCCACTACAAGTTAGACTGATTTTTGAATAATACTTGACAATTTTTTTATTAGGATTTATATTTATTGATGTATTGTAATTATGCTCTCCATTAAATATTTAGCATGTAGTATGCATAGAGTTAGTATTGTTCTCTACAATTAGTGATTGTCTTACATATTCACTACAACAATTAAAACTAAACAAATTATTTCTTACACTACTAAATATTTTTCACATTGCCTGCTTATCTCAACATCTATATCATCTCACTCTCCACAAATCATTACAAATGTCGTGAAAAAAGTATTGATGTGGAGGAAAGCTGACAATGTCAATGACAGTTTTTCCTCAGTGAAATTATTTTCATGATTTTTTTTAAATATAAAATGAACCTATTTCAGGTAATATATTGACATCTTCTGAAGTAAAATAATGTGGACAAAATGTTTATTTGCTGAGCTATATATGATTATGATTTTTTAAAGATTTCTTACATATTAGGTAGCTGCTAAAAAAAATTGGCAGTAAGCAAAAAATATTAGAGCACATGTGATTTCTTTAACTTTGAGAAGTCAGACTAAACAGCTGAAACTTTTACCAACTCTCCTTCATTCACTTTCTCACTCAATACTTTCTATTCTTGTCAACTCCAGTCCTTACTTTTCTCTTCATTCAACGCTAACCCTCTCCACCACTACTCATTTCCCATCCATCAATTCCCCTTCCTCTATCTCCTTATTGACCACTTTAGTTCGATTATGACTCACAAACTTCAATCAGATATGACTATGGGACAAACATTATGCCAATGATCCTGAGATATTATTGTAACTTATTAGCATGTTTACAAAATTTTCAATTGGCTATGGGCTTTAAAGCAAAGAAAATAACGCTTGTTATAAGATAGAACAGTGCTTCAGGAAATGGTTTACAAAAAATATGTTGATATTTACAACATACAATTTTATGGGGATATATGGCTCATAGCACATAAAGGCACAAAACACACATAAAACTGTTTGTACTAAAATTTATTTGTATAAGAGTCATTTGGGCTTGCACTCATCATCCTATTTATTTGAGTAAGCTTCTCACACTATTGAATAGTATGGAAGAGGTGTTGAGTATGTAAATACTGTATGTAGTGCTGGTTTTCTTAGAACACTCTTAATGGTCCTGGAAAATTGGGCATGTTTATCTAGACATGAATAAAATTGCATTGACTATTGAGTCATAATAATTATTCTAAATTATCTACATGAATAAAAGCTAGAACATGATTGTCAAGTAATGATTATATTTATTGTACATTTATAATCATGTTAAAGAAAATAATTACTGTCCCCCCAAAATTTAGACTATAGCTATTATTATGCGTTCCATTAAACAAAAGGTTAGATAGGCACAAGTTGCTAGATAGGCCAGTTTCTTTTTATGGCCATTTCAATAAAAATGTAGTTTTCCTTTGGTTAGACGGAAGTGAGTGAAATTGGATTCACAGCTTATGATAATAGCACATTATTATGGTGACTACTACCTGTGGAGTCAGCAGAGAAATAGTTAATACCACCACTATAGATCAGAAAAGTAAAAAAAAAAACCCTGTAAAGCACCATAATCTAAATTGAATATTGGTGCAGAGTATAAAGGTCTCAAAGGTATGCTATTGAAATTTAAGTAGTGTACAATACAACACTCAGTGTAAAACAGTGCTTTAAAGTATAAACTTTGTGAGATGTTGACATGAAGGTTCTAATTAGAAATCATCTCACTAGAAACCCATAGCTTCTCATTTATAACTTAATTTTATATTGCTTCTTAATAATGAAAAAAAAAATCTAGCTCTTAAAAGCGCTTACCTCGAAGAAACTGTCGTGGCATAACGATGAAAATTAAAAAAAATCGAACTACATATACAAAACAACTCATCATTACAGATTCAAACACTATCTGTCTATGTTGTAAGCGCAAAGGTACCGTAGAATTAAGTTTTAGGATTCATTTTCGCTAAAGCGTAACATGCGCTATATATATGATTATATCAACAACATGACATCATGTGGGTTTCATTCTTGGAAGAACAAACAGTTATTGGTTATTTTGGCTAGTTTCATAATGTAGTTGTAAATTTCAATTTTGGTTGATTGATTTTTTTTTTTTTGGATCATTTACAAAAAAAATGAAGGAAAAATGATAAACAAGATAAAAAAATAGTTAAGACTACTTCAAGAGTAATAGAATGGTGCAAGCCTATGGAATACTAGGACTCGTCACAGCTAAGTTTACGTTAGTGTCATAATTATTGGTCAAATGTCAAAATTCAATTCCTTTTGCTTCTCTAGTCACATGTATTCACAGTCAGTTTAATCAAGCGTGTGAACGTTTCCGAGGCGGTAATATACAAAATTTTTATTTTGACCTTTTTAATGAATGCCTTCTACTATATCTAGCTAGTATTTTTATATAGCTATTAATGATGTCTGATCATAAATTTGGAGAATGGTCTGCATCATAAACACAATTAAATGAAGAAATAATATGTATATAGTCACGGAGACTCTAGCTACAATTGTAATCTTGTTAAAAATTACAAATTTATTTTAGTTGTAGTATTTACAAAGAAATGTGTTACAATATTATAATTATACTAAGGGACTTGAAGAATTCAGCAATACAGAAAACAGTATAAACATAATGAGGTTATACACAAGTTTAAAAAAAATTATATAGTTACAAGATGATAATAGTACAAATTATTTTAAAATATCGGATACAATCAACTATAGTACTATATTTCATAAACTATAATGAAACATCTTCTCCAAACAGTTATATTTTCTGCAATAAATAAAAATCATAAATATATATTTTAATATTATTATAACATAATTGTTTTATTTTAATACAACTTAATAAAAATAATTTTCCTTAAAAGTTGTTTAGGGCAAAATATAATTTTTTTGCAAAGAACAAGTTAGTGTTTTAAACTAATAACTTTCATCATGCTTAATTTTGAAAATTTAAAGTAGAATCGAAAGCATAATTAACAGATTTACAGGATTCATTAGCTATAGTGAGAAAATGGGGAACATTTATTCTATTTTGTATACCGTGTGATGCTAAGAACATACTGCTAAAACTTTGCTTTATCGAAACACAAAGTCACTTAGTATTTGTCAAAATACGAGGAATTCAGATTAAGTTTAGAGGAATTAATACATTCTGTTAATAATTGCATTTGACTCAAATTATGCATACTTTGTGGAATAGCTCCATCATTGACAGCATACGATAGTATCTGTAATTAGCTAGAAGTCCAATGAAATAAGAGATGATAATGATTATAAATGCTCCAATAATTGCAAAAGCTGGTATTGCCCCGGAACGAGCTGCAAACATAATGATAATAATGTAACTTCCTAATTTTGTCCACTAAATTAATTCTGCTTGATATGTGGTCAAACTAAACAGATTTGGTAGCAAGATGTCCCCTATGGGTTAGTTAACATCTAAATGTACAAGTCAGCTAATCAATTTATAAATTGAAAGTTATGTTTTAGTCATTGTTCCAGTTATTGTATTATTTCCCCTCAAATCACTGCATCATAAGCTGAGCTAGATATTTTTGCATTAAAAAACATTTTAGGGCTAGTTATGTTAAATGGAACATTAATTATGGAAAGGAGTAACTATCATATTTCATGCAATATACTTGCATACTAGATACTCATTGTAACACTAATATCTTACATTTTATTGTAACATAATAATCTACATTAATGAAGCCAACAGTGTTTGCAATTATGCAAGAATATGTTCCTTGTTCTCTATCTGGTACATTCAACCACGTCAGCATGGAAGTATTGACATCATCAGTCATTGAAGAATTGATGGTAAGACCATCATAAGATGCAGTATTGAGAGGCATTCCATTGAGTGTCCAGGATACACTGGGTGTAGGCCATCCATTGTAACTGCAGTTTAAAGCCAGTTCTCCGCACATTGTAATCTCAACATTATCTGTAGTACTTTCTGCATGAATATCTAAATATTACGAAGTTAAAGAATAATGGACAACTAACTTTATCTGTGATAATGGGATGATGATTAATGAAGAAGAATTGATTAGTATTTTTTATCATTTTGAAAGCAACTAGTGTATGCAACTGACATTTTCACATGCATAATATTGTATGAAACTTAGAGTCAAATCTGTTATTAACATTAGCATTGTATTAGTTATAATATCCTCATTCCCACTGGTAGTCTGTTTTATTAGTAATGAACATGGTAGCACAATTCCATTAACATAATTAATAGCATTTATTTATGGAAATTTTATTACTCAAGATTAAAGTTTTTCGATCATTAAAACATATTTTCACATAATGTGCAAGTGAATGATCATTGTAAAAAGTATAGAATCAGGTTAGAACTGTTAAAAACCATTATAAGCCGTAAGACTATAGAAAGAATGACTAGCCTCGATAAATGTTTAATATTTAAGTTAAGTACATGATACTCCCATTTATAGTACAGAATAATGAATGTTGATAGCATATTCGCTTATCATTACATAATGAAATTTTATTGATGCAACTGAAAAATATCAGTTTTCTAAGTTGCATTAGATATGGCTAATATGTTAACTTACAATTTACTAATAAGTAAAATGTTGCTGCAGGAACCTCTGTTACTTTTGGAATATAGCATGTGTAGGTTCCTGCCTGGTGTCTGGTGACTCCAGTAATCACTAAAGTTGCATTCATAGAATTTGTGGAGCCAATATTGCTACCATCGGGAGCCTTCCACTGTGGACTGACCGGGTAATCATGATTTTTATTCACACAAGTAACTGAGACATTGGAATATTCATTAAATGGCATCGATGGTGATATAGCAAGTGGCTCTGCAGCTACAATTCAAATATTAGATCGTGCACACTAATTTAAAGACATTTCAATAAGATAGAGCCCCAAAAACCCCTCCCTCCCCCCTTCCTCCAGAAAACTGGTTATTTAGGCTAGTTGACATAACTAGTAGCCTATCTGAGGAAATGAGCTTGCTCAATACAGTGCAACATAGCATGAGACAACACAGGATAACGTGAAATATCTCACGAATCTATCTTTCAGCTGTTATTTTTTTACACTATTCCTTCTTCATCAGTGTCTAAATTGTTTAACTTAAACATTTTTTTAACCACTAATGAAATCATAGACAGTCTGAAAAGTGCACCAAGTGATGTTAATAGCATTGGAGAATAGATGCAATATTGTGAGATTCAATGCTATCACATAAATTACACCATACTACATTTTTTATTAAACCATGATAAGACTATCACAAGCTGCAGTATTGAGAGGCATTCCATTGAGTGTCCAAGTTACATTGGGTGAAGGCCATCCATTGTAACTGCAGTTCAAAGCTAGTACTTTACGCATTGTGGTCTCAACATGTTCTGTAGTACGATCTGCACGAATATCTAAGTACAGATTGATAATACGATGTAATGTAAGAATGGTAACATAATGAAATTCATTTTATGCAGCACAATGGATGTTAAGTCTGCAATTGAAAGCAGTTATTGTAGTTATTGCAACTTACAATTTACCATTAAGTCAAACTTTGCTACAGAAATTTCTGGTACTCCTGGAACAATACAAGTGTAGGTCCCTTCCTGGTGTCTGGTGACTCCTGTGATCACTAAAGTTGCAATACTATTAAGAGTTCCTATGGTGTCAATATTGCGGCCATCAGGAGCCTTCCACTGAGGAATGCCTCGAAAATGCTGATTTTGATTTATACAAATTACTGATGCATTGGCACCTTCATTAAATGGCATCATGTGTGAAAATTTAAGTTGTCCTCCCGCTATAAAATTAGAATTCAGAACATTCATCAAATTACAAATGACACAAGTATAAGAGATATAATACAGAATGTTAGAGGATGGAAGAATTTTAATGCAATTATGATCAGACCAACGGACATTATTTTGTTTTGGTTACAAGATTATACTAATTATAATTATTGTGTTCATTTTACTACTCACAAAGAATACTTCTTCCTGTTTATCTTGTCAACAACTTGCTGTTTCTCAAAAATCCATTTTGATTTCTCAAAGACTAAACATTATTATCATTTAGCAATAAAGTTTTTTGAGCATGTTGTTGTGGTAGAATCACTTGTTGCCACATAATGTTGACTAACTCATTTATCTCTTGACTTATTCATGTAACCCTACCCTAATGCATTTTCATTCATTCACCTATAATCTTATTCAAGCAGTTCCATTCACATAACCTGAACACTTTATAATACCAATAGCTTTGCGCATACTTTCATCCATGTTCTTTCTCACCTCACCTTGGGCAGGTTATATATATATAGGGCAGTCTCATTTTACAGTGACAGCTTTTCACTAATCTAAATATACTAGTGCCTATCTTTACTTTTTAAAATGTAGAACTCTGTATGGGAAGTATACATGGCTGACAAACCTAAGGATAGGAAGGGCTTGCCTCAACTTGTTCCAAACTTAAATTGAGACTTGGCCTAGAATGCTCCTTGACTGGAGAGCAGTGTTTGGACAGTGACTTCTCGGGTGGCAGCTACTGTCGAAACTCACAACCAAACACATCATACCACAGTGGAATTAGTATTTTTCTGGCACACTTTCATGACTGTTCAACTGTCCTAATTTTTCATTTTTTCAGCTGAACTGACCCCAAAGAGAAAAATAAATGAATGGAAGCAAGAAAATTAAACTGGTTATCCAAAAGGATTCACCTGTACAATGTAAAGTGTTCTCTTTTTGATCTATTATAATAACTTTGTCAGCACTTTTGAACATTTATCAACCAGAAAATAGGTGAACAGCATCACATTATGTATCCGAATATTTAATCAATTCAAAACAAACTAAGACGTTTCAATCCCATCAGAACTTCATCAGTTGGACAACAAAAAAAACTGAAAACTGAGCATTTTCTAACTGAATAAAATCCTACAGGATTGAAACATCTTACTTTGTTTTTAATTGATATATTATGTAAAAGTTAATTTATAATCAATTAATCAGAATTAAAAGACAGTAAGAAAGTGAGTCTAACTCTTTATGATCTAATCACATTATGTACTTAGCTTTTTTATGCTGAGACGATCTTTCTCAAACACAGTAGAAGCTGGAAAGATTTCTAAAAAGCATTATGACTGTGTACGTAATCTCTAAATTTCACATTGTAGGAGGTGAGCCTCTAAGCATTTTGTGTGTTCACTTTGTGAGAATCTTTGAACCAACAGTTCACACACCCATGCTATCTTTTTAAGAACGAGACAAATTATGTTTTGGATCTTTGGTGAATTAAGCCCTTTTATAATTATTCGTACAACTGTTTGTGAATGCAAGCATTTTATTGGGGGTATATTAAGGTTTAGCAGACACTAAAACAATAGAATAAAATTTGAATTTATCTCCATATCTTGCAACTAATAAATAAGTCAAATGCTTCAATTTTGTGGAGTCTTCCTCAATGAATTGGAAATTCATAAAACAAAAAAAAATTCCTTAATTGTTATTATAGTTGAAGATTGTGGTTTTAGCAGAAACATAAATTGTATACTTCATTATTTAATGTTTGTAGTAATAATACAATTCCCAAATGACCCATTCAAAAACTTTAGTTACCTACTAGTTGCATATTTTTGTTTTCTAACTTTCAAAGTCACTCAGAAAGGTTTTACAAAGCCAATATTGTAATCATTATTCCTGAAAAAGTTATTATAGAATAAAAGTTTACTAAAGTACCCTTGATTTTCCTCTTTTGTAGCAAGTGTTCCAAGATGAAAATTGTGTGTTGGTCTTAATTTGAAATGTTCATTGGAGCATATAAACTCTTGTATACAAGTTTGTTCAATCATTACTAAGTGCATACCCTCATGGACTGCCCCCCCAGAAGGGCTGGAGATGGCAGTACTGACAGGAATTTCTATCCAGGATGTTTGTGAGTGTGAAGAACAGCAGCCAACAGCAACTATTCATGTTTAAGCACAACTAATTCTTTCTTTCAGAAGAATTTATGAATAATACCTAAACAGATTACTATTGTATTTCTAACTGTACACATAATAATATGACTTAAATGTTGTCTTATTTTTAATAATTGCAACACATCTACACATTGATTTGCCTTTTTGTCCGTAAGTTCAATTTAAAAATTCATGCTCATTAATGTCAAACAATATTTCTAAACTTAATTCTCCATAAAAATATAACTTACGAGCTGAGAAGAAGGTCCCACTGTAACTAATAGGTATACCAGTACTAACACATTCCACACTGATTACTCTGTTGGCATCAAACATTAGACTAGTCCAATTATTTATCACAAGTGCATTGATGGACTTGCTAATGAAATAATCTTCAGTATTTGTCAGCATTACTCCAGCTAGACTGAATGTGGATACACTTCCACCACATATAAAACAAAATGGAACTGTAGTGTTGACAACTCCTACAGAGACTGAACCAAAAAGAACTGACAAAGTAGCATTATTTTCACACTGTAGAGCAATCCCTGTGTACAATCAATATTATATAAATATTATATATAATATAATATATCAGAATAGGAAAATGCTAGCAATGCTAAGTTTTTCTTGCATACCTATTGACAACAGGAATAAATATAGAAATGTGAAATATACAACACCTAGTATCATTTCACAATTCATTTATTATTGTAAGTTTCAATTCTTGAAAAGGGTCCATAACAAAATTACACTAACTAGCTACATTGGAGCACTTACCTACCTTGAAAATGTTTGGGCATAATGACAAATATAAATAACAGAACTACAGAGAGATAAAAGCCCACCATCATTTACCTACTTTAGCTATTTTAACAACCACCAGTTTCGTATAAATAGTAATTTTTGTTATTTTGTAAGCTTATACATATTATTCTGAAGTTTTGGGAGCGTCGTGCAGTGAACTGTATAATATTACTTGACTTAAATTCAGACATCCGTTGTTGTGTATTTACTTACTTTCATTATGAGTTTACACAAATTATTTTTTTAAAATACTTCAGTCAAGTTTTTGTTATTCAAGGCAAAAACAACTCTCTATATAGCTATATCATTTCTTTATGTCCAGCAAGAACTATGAGATCATAAGTTTTCATTCAAGGAGGACGGGACACAATCGTATAGTTTTATTAGTCAAACTTGTTATTTAACATGATCTTGTTTTGGTTTTATAACACATGTTTATACTACTGTGAAACTGAAAGCACTGTGATATTGTATTATAAATTATCCTCCATACATCATATGTTATTATAAAACATATGTCTCTTCTTAGGAAATAATGCATTCAGTTTCTAGTACTGGAGTCTTGTTTTTGTAACAATACTTTCACATTCATAAACTCTTAGAGTGGTGCTTATGCTTGAAAAGACCTTGTGTAAACAGTTACTTCCTTCTACTATAAACTAACTAATCTATAATAATGTTATTTCTAGCTATGTTATTCAAAAATGGTGTTTTGATCAAATTGGATTGATTCAATGCAGCAAACAATAATCTACTAATTGTAGTGTTGGACTTCAGGTTGAAATTGAAAGCTAAAGTCCTGAGGAACAGTGGCTTCAGATCTACACTGAATGTCATGAGTGCCATGAGTATGCTAGAGTAGTAGTAATTTTAAAGAGAAATCTGTATATTATAGTAGTCGACCAAATGAATCAGCAAAATGAATCAGACCATACTCAAATTAGAAAATAAATATACAAGATTAATACCTTAAGCACTTTGCATTTGAACAATGTAACAAATAATACCTCCTTGTATACCACTTCATCTTATAGTTCATTTCTCCTTTCCCTCTCTACTTCCCCTCGTTCTTTCCCCTCTCCTCCATCTTATCACTCCCAGTCTATAGTATGTGATTAGAGTGTTGAATAAGGAAGTGAAGGGAGGAAGGAGGAGTGATAAGGAGGCGTGGTGGATATAAACACAAGAAAGTGAAAGTGGGAATTAGAGAATAAGCAATTTAACAGCAGCGTCGGTGTTGATGATGAGGAGATAAAGAAAGAGTAAATATAAGGTAATAAAAATTAATGTGTGAGAAGATGATGAATGGGGAAGTGGACTAGAATATTTGGATTCAACTTTTACACTATAGAGATATAAATGAGTTAGCTTGATCAGTAGCATAGTACAACAAGAGCTATAATATAGTAAAAAGTGGTGTTACCAACACATGTAACTCAATGAACCTGTATAATTTCTCCAATCTATTGTAAGTTAGTTTCTTAGCATTCTAAGTCAGTTGTCAATGTTGCTATCTAAATAAACAATGAGGAGATTACATTGTAATCTCAGTTGAATGTAAGCAAAAAACAACAACACTTTCTGGTCAATTCACGCACTGATATATTGTCTCCAACATCTAGTCAGGTGAGAATTGAACTAGGCCAATTGTTTATTGACTAGACTAATTTCTTTACTGCATCACAAAAGGACATTAGTAACACCTGATAACCCTCTGCCTAAATTCCACAACAGACCAAAATACATCATTTAGAGACTAGATCAAGATTTTCTGCTCATTGTTTAATATGGGCATAATAAACACACAACAATACACGAAAATGTCTTATGTTTAGGAGTTATGTTCTTGACAGCTAATTTCCAAGGACTACGGCACTGTAAAAATTATAGCGTGAAAACCCACCAAATTCACACCAAACTGGTGGTGTGAATGCCCACCACCTATGCATAGTGTGTCCTTCACACTTTCTTCCTAGTGTGAATGCACACTTAATGTGAAATTCACACTCAATGGAATCGCATGGACCCTTTACCGAACATTAATTATATTCATGTGCAGGCAAAAACCAACGCTATTATCATTGTAATCTACCTTATAAATGTTTTGTAAACTTGTGTGCTAGATAAGAGAGTTGACTAAGATTTTAGTCGTCTGATTAATGAGCTCTGGGATTACACCAATCTCTTTTAGGAAAAAAAATGTTGATATGTATTACTAGAATTAATGTAACTTAAAATAATTCAGCATTAATGTAAGTATGAGTTCATAGTGATTGTGGTGAGAATTCAAACTACATTTGGTGTGTACTTCACACCCAAACGATAAGGTGTGCGCATCACACCATATTTTGGTGTGACTATTGTTACAAGTGATTCACGCTTAATTTGGTGTGAACTACACACCTTTTGGTTTACATGTGATTTCTCAAGTCCACAACTGTCAATTATGCCTACACTAATCAAATTCCCAACTAGTACTACTGGAATCTAATGCTAGACCATGACATGTGCACATACCGTAGTGTAGAATTTGCTATTACTTTACCTCTTTTGAGCTTAATTTTTCATTAGTTTTACATTAAAAAACTTCACAACATAAATAAAAAAAAATATACACAAAGAGTGAGTTACCACAATATCAGGAAAATTTCAATTTTATGTATATAAATGCTGAGTAGGTACTTTACTGATATACAATAATTCTATAGGCCGCATTAGATTTTGCTCCAACTTGGTTAGTCCTCCTGCAACAAAATAATCACAACAACTACAAAGCAGCTAAACACATAAGATGCTGGCATGCCAATTGTTGACTAGTAGACGACATAGTGATTGAATATGAACTTAGTTTGTTAATTAGTTGTTATGTATTAGCAAACAAATATTCATGACATACGAAGGTAAATTGTATTATAATAATTAAACACATTAAGAATGGTATTGGGTTTAAATTTCTGAGAAACTGCATAAATTATATAAAATGTTTGGGATTAATGTAATAATGAAAGATAAGTGACTAATAAAGATACTATACATGCTAAAAGATACCTTACCTTTCAGGTACATGTTCCTGGTGCCGATCTCTTTGTGTTATCTTAGCACTAGATCTGTTACACCAAAAAATACTAGCTATTAAGTATGACAACGCTAGAATCAGAGTTTAACATTGGAACTATCAGTGAGTGTCTCTCACATGTTTAATGAAACAGTATGTACATCCACAGTTTTCATTACACGGGCTCTGTTGCTACCATGCTAATAAATGTTTCTTTCAGTCAGAGAAATGATTTTGTAATGTCTAATCAGTGTATTGTACCACTCAATGTTCACCTTCGGTACTTCCATTGTTGCAGTTATTACTCGATTGTTTTATCAAACCAAAATACTTGGAGATCTGCTGGTGATAGACAGACAGACAAGAACAATATTAGTTTTTTATTAGAAAACTGTAGTTATCATGTTAGCAAATTTTTCTCATTCAAAAGATAATGTTAAATAAAACTTAGTTTGACGTTTCGACTTCTTGCCAAAGTCCTCTTGAGGGGCCAACTGAGGTCAAACTCTCATGGTGATATAATATATATGATATGTAAACAGCAAAATTTCTGGAGGGTACAACACTTACTGTTTATCATACCTTGAAGGGTGATTTGCATGCAGCATAGACAGCCAGCATCTAGTAAGCTCTTAACCAGCCATTGGTAAACATGCTTGGCAGCAACATCACCCCATTAAAATGGGAAGAGGTAATAGTTGTTTACAGAGTCAGTAAGAATCGTGAGTTAAAGATCAAGGAAGACCTACAGATGACACCTGACAACAACAGGTTCAGAAGAGGTCTTTGGCAAGAAGTCTGAATGTTGGGTTTAAGTTTTAATTAACATAATATTGGCTGCTAGGAGGTCGAGAAAAGAATTCAATTTTTATTATTTCAGATGAGAACGACTGAAAACTGTATTTGTTTTAAATAAACAAGTTTCCAGGAAGATTTAGATAATTATCATATCAAAGTTTAGAACAAAATACATAGCAATTTTATTCTTACTTTGTTGAATGTTTCCTTCTCTTACGGTATAATATAGTGACTATTAATAGAAGCACTACAGTAAAAGAGATGATGGCAGCAAGTATGGGCCCTCCAATTATATAAGTCCATTGTGCCACTGAAATAGCTGCAAACATAATCATGTGATCTAACTGAGCACAAATACGATTGAATGCATCAGCCGATAATGCATGCGTATTCGAGCAAGTATTACAAAATGAATTCTTAGAATATAATGTAGATTAGTCATAGATGTCTGATATGGAGCAAGTTCATTGAGCCCAAATTTCCAGAATAAATACATAGGTAAATGTACAAACATTTATAGTCGCTAGCATAATAATGTATTAATTACTACTAGTTATTCATAAACAGTTGAAATAAGTTTCAGAAAGCTATGTTGCTCTTAACAAACACTTTCTCAGCCTTTGCTAAATGGAATAAACTCTACCTTCTGGGTTAATGCCAAGTTGTTTACAAAGTTCAGTCTCAGTATTACTATCACATTCTGTGCTCCATGTATTATTTTGACAAATCTCAATATGATCGCTGGACATGTTGCCATCAGCAAATCTGGTGCTGCCTTCAAGGCACGCTTCTTCAACTTTGCAACACATAATAGAAATGATATTATTTCACTTAAAAACAGATGCAAATATTACTTCTACTTATTGTAAATTAATATTATGCACACAATAAATTAAAGGAAGCTTAATTCCTAAATAGAAATGTATGGAAAAATCTATGAGGACAGTAATACATTTTACAACATAGTATTGATATGCATGTTGTCCAATCTGTAGATATAACAGAGTATCCAACAATAAATTGACATGGCTGTATTCTAATGTGTTATAAACAATATTTTTTCACATCACTCTGTGACTCACTCAATTTGGTGAGAATAGAGCAAATATGATAACAATAACTTACACCTTTTTTAAGTCATGAGTTCCTGGTGCATTGGTTTTATCTATTGTTACTTCACTGAAAGGTAGTGGGTATCTGTAAAAAAAAACTTCTAGGTAATGCCTTGATATCTCTTTACATGTACTATATTACGCCTTTTAACCATGTAGCGCATAGACTGCAACATACTTCTTTTGTGAACACATAAATACTTAGTATAAACAGGCAAGGATTCGATCATTTCCTTACAAGGTGAAATAGTGTCAGTTGACATTATGTTGCTATATTATATATTGTAGAGAACTATGTTGGTGTAATACCTTTACCACAATGGAAAGAACTGTTGTGGAATTGGGAGTAAAGTAGGTATAACTAATTGAGCATTATTTGGAGTACTTAATTGTGTGTGAAATCACTAGCACAGAAAGACTGCACTCAAAAACTTTAGCGAATAATATGCTTAAAATTATAGCACATAATTTTGATTATTTAAATAAAATGTTGTTATACATTTTACCCATAAAGCTATTCCCAAGATGTCTACAGGGGATTTATCCCTGGATAATTCATCACAGAGTTATCTCAAGGCACTATTGAGACCTATCTTTATAAGACCTCTGGATAATTTTCCTCCTGCAAATCAGATTTGTATTTTTTAGTGCACACTTCTAAACAGCCATAAACATTAACTGCTCATTTGTAAAATATATCGTGTGTAAAGTTGGCTGTAAAACTCTCTAGGGGCTCCCCATGATCTTGGGTGATACTTTAGCAGCTGCTGTAACTTTAACTTTATTCATCTTCATCGCTCATATAACAATGAAACAATACAGATGTTTCGACACCTATACAGAAAACATTATCAGTGAGAATAGCACAAATTTGAAATTAATTTGTACTATATTATATTCTCACTGATGACGGCATCTGTATAGCTAGGTGTCGAAACATCTGTATTGTTTCATTGTTATGTGCTAGTGATAAAGATCAAAAAAAGTTGTGGATACTGTTCCTAGCAAGGCAGATATTATATATATTATGTTGTAACCGTGTTGAGTAAGTCCCTTAAATCCTCCCCCTCCCCCCCCCCCCCCCCCCCCCCCACTCCCTCTCCTGAAAACTGTTAAGCTAGGCTGATTGCAATAGCTGCTAGCCTATCACAAGGTAATGAGCTTGCCAATACAGCGCAATACTGTATGAGATAACACTGGATAATGTGAGGTTAACTCACGGATCTATCTTTTGGCTTTTATTTTGTACTGTACTCTTCTTCATTTTGTATCCAAATTGTTAACTTAATTTTTGTGAAATCATTGACTGTCTGTAACATGTACCAAGTGATATTAACACAGCATTGGAGGACAAACTCAGTATTGTAAGATTCAATGCTATCACAAAAGTTAATATTAGTTTAAATCCTGAGTAATATAGACCTCTGTATAAATTCTTTAAAATCAATCTTACTTTTTAATGCAACATAAAATTCTTTGTGAATGGAGCCTGCAATGTTGGCAATTATGCAAGAGTAGTTTCCTTGAGCTCTATCAGGAACATTTAACCATGTCAGCATGGATGTATAATTGACATCATCAGCCGTGGAAGAATTGATGGTAAGACTATCATAAGCTGCAGTATTGAGAGGCATTCCATTGAGTGTCCAAGTTACATTGGGTGAAGGCCATCCATTGTAACTGCAGTTCAAAGCTAGTACTTTACGCATTGTGGTCTCAACATGTTCTGTAGTACGATCTGCACGAATATCTAAGTACAGATTGATAATACGATGTAATGTAAGAATGGTAACATAATGAAATTCATTTTATGCAGCACAATGGATGTTAAGTCTGCAATTGAAAAGCAGTTATTGTAGTTATTGCAACTCACAATTTACCATTAAGTCAAACTTTGCTACAGGAATTTCTGGTACTCCTGGAACAATACAAGTGTAGGTCCCTGCCTGGTGTCTGGTGACTCCTGTGATCACTAAAGTTGCAGAAAAAGTACCTGTTCCCATAGTGCCAATATTACTGCCATCTGGAGCCTTCCACTGTGGAGTGCCTCGAAAATGCTGATTTTGATTTATACAAATTACTGATGCATTGGCACCTTCATTAAATGGCATCATATGTGAAAATGTAAGTTGTCCTCCAGCTATAAAATTAGAATTCAGAACATTTATCAAATTACAAATGACACAAGTATAAGAGATATAATACAGAATGTTAGAGGATGGAAGAATTTTAATGCAATTATGATCAGACCAACGGACATTATTTTGTTTTGGTTACAAGATTATACTAATTATATTGTGTTCACTTTACTACTCACAAAGAATACTTCTTCCAGTTTATCTTGTCGAACAACTTGCAAAAATCCATTTTGATTTCTCAAAGACTAAACATTATTATCATTTAGCAATAAAGTTTTTTGAGCATGTTGTTGTGGTAGAATCACTTGTTGCCACATAATGTTGACTAACTCATTTATCTCTTGACTTATTCATGTAACCCTAACCTAATGCATTTTCATTCATTCACCTATAATTTTATTCAAGCAATTCCATTCACATAACCTGAACACTTAATTCAACCAATAGCTTTGCATACTTTCATCCATGTTCTTTCTCACCTCACCTTGGGCAGGCTATATATAGGGCAGTCTCATTTTACAGTGACAGCTTTTCACTAATCTAAATATACTAGCAGAATGCTCTGCCTAACTTTACTTTTCTGTATAAGAAGTATACAGGGCTGACAAACCTAAGGAGAGGAAGGGCTTGCCTCAACTTGTTCCAAACTTAAATTGAGACTTGGCCTAGAATGCTCCTTGACTGGAGAGCAGTGTTTCGACAGTGACTTCTCGGGTGGCAGCTACTGTCGAAACTCACAACCAAACACATCATACCACAGTGGAATTAGTATTTTTCTGGCACACTTTCATGACTGTTCAACTGTCCTAATTTTTCATTTTTTCAGCTGAACTGACCCCAAAGAGAAAAAAATTGAATGGAAGCAAGAAAATTAAACTGGTGATCCAAAACGATTCACCTGTTTGTACAATGTAAAGTGTTTTCTTTTTGATCTATTATAATAACTTTGTCAGCATTTTTGAACATTAATCAACCAGAAAATAGGTGAACAGCATCACATTATGTATTCCGAATATTTAATCAATTCAAAACAAACTAATACGTTCCGATCCCGTCTGAACTTCATCAGTTGGACAATAAAAAAAACTGAAAACTGAGCATTTTCTAACTGAATAAAATCCTACAGGATTGAAACGTCTTACTTTGTTTTTAATTGATATATTATTATGTAAAAGTTCATTTATAATCAATTAATCAGAATTAAAAAACAGTAAAAAAAGTGAGTCTAACTCTTTATGATCTAATCACATTTTGTACTTAGCTTTTTTATGCTGAGACGATCTTTCTCAAACAGATTTCTAAAAAGCATTATGACTGTGTACATAATCTCTAAATTTCACATTGTAAAAGGTGACCCTCTAAGCATTTTGTGTGTTCACTTTATAAGAATCTTTGAACCTACAGTTCACACACCCATGCAATCTTTTTAAGAACGAGACAATCTTTGCTGACCTTAAGGTGCGAATTAAGCTATTCATACAACCGTTTGTGAATGCTAACATTTTAACTGGGGTATATTAAGGTTTTGCAAACCCAATATTGTTATCATTATTCCTGAAAAAGTTATTATTTTACAAAAGTACACTTGTTTTTCCTCTTTTGTAGAAAGTGTTCCAAGAGGAAAATTGTGGGTTGTTCTTAATGTAGAAATGTTCATTGGAACATATAAAACTCTTGTATACAAGTTTGTTCAATCATCACTAAGTACACTTAGATGACATTAATAAATACCATCAGAGACTGCCTCCCAGAAGGGCTGGAGATGGCAGAACTGACAGGAATTTCTATCCAGGATACTTGTGAGTGTGAAGAACAGTAGCCAACAGAAACTATTAATGTTTAAGCACAACTAATTTTTTCTTTCAGAAGAATTTATGAATAATAACTAAACAGATTACATTGCATTTCTAACTCTGCAAATAATAATAATATGACTTAAGTGCTGTCTTGTTTTAATAATTGTAACACTTGCTAGCACATCTACACATTGATTTGCCTTTTTGTCCCTAAGTTCAATTAAAAAATTCATGCTCATATGTCAAACAATATTTCTAAACTTAATTCTCCGTAAAAATATAACTTACGCACAGAGAAGAAGGTCCCACTATAACTAGGATTACCAGTATCAACACTAACACATGCCACAGTGATTGACTGGAGTGGATTGAACATCAGACTAGTCCAATTATTTATCACAAGTGTATTGATGGACTTGTTAATGAAATAATCTTCAGAATCTGTCAGCATTTCTCCAGCTAGACTGAATGTGGCTACATTACCACCACATATAAAACAAAATGGAGCTGTAGTGTTGACAGCTCCTATAGAGACTGAACCAAAAGGACGTGACAAAGTTGCATTCTGTTCGCACTGTAGAGCAATTCCTGTGTACAATCAATATAATATTATGTATATAATAATATATATAATATATCAGAATAGGAAAATGCTAGCAATGCTAAGTTTTTTTCTTGCATACCTATTGACAACAGGAATATTATATAAATGTAAAATATACAACATCTTAGTATCATTTCACAATTCACTTATTATTGTAAATTTCAATTCTTGAAAAGGGTTACACTAGCTAGCTACATTGGAGGACTTACCTACCTTGAAAATGTTTGGGCATAATGACAAATATAAATAACAGAAGAGATAAAAGCCCACCATCATTTATCTACTTTAGCTATTTTAACACTGAGCAAAGTTTCGTACATAGTAGTAATTTTTGTTAATTTGTTATCTTATACATAATTCTGAAGTTTTGGGAGCGTCCTGCCCTGAACTGTATAATTATTACTTAACTTCAATTAACCCTTTCCTTCCAGGAGCCGCTAAGCGTTACAAGACTGGGTCAGCTTCTTAGAATTTTTAGAAACACTTTACGATTAGTTAGACGCTTACATTTTGAAATAAATGTGCCCAGAGCAGCATTACTAAAAATGTTTACAGACCAGGTAGCTTCGAGATAATTTCACAACTTTTGCGTTTATTTACCGCGGTCTCTATGAAAAATTATATAAAAAGTTACCTCCGTCACAGAATATTTTTAGATAGCTTAGCTTCCTCTAGAAGCATTGTAGAAGCAGTAAAATGTCTTTGAGCCCATGAGAACCTGGTAGTGTACCAGACTAACTGTTTGTTTACTGTCTAACACCGTAGTCTGGCGTCGCCGACCCCTTACCTTCCTTTTTGATTAATGGGCGGAGGAAGGAAGGGGTCTGGTGTCTCTAGTACCAACGACTTGTGCACGTCGTTGTCTGATGACATCATAGCGGTAGACCCGCGCGAACATTAAATTAGTGCGTTTGTATGAAGTCTGCTATGACGTCTGCAATACCCATTAATCAAAAAGGAAGGTAAGGGGTCGGCGACGCCAGACTACTAACACCGCGGCTGAATGCACTGTCTTCTCCGATTTTTATAAATTAGCCATTGCTTATTTAGGCCAGTTATTTCATAATACGTCATTGCAAGCGTGTGACTCTTAGGAAAAAAAGTGTGAGATTTGTGGGACCTCGGCAACTTCGGAAAAAAATTTTTTTGGCACCAACATAATGGCTTCAACGAGTTACTGTAACTCGTTGAAGCCATTATGTAACAGCGCTGGGGACGTTTAACAGTTGCTTGAGGAGGACGATTCTGAGTTTCCTGATTCAGTTTCAAGTGGAAAGGAAGGAGATGAGGTCTAGCCTTACAGTGGACCTAGTTTCAGCTCCGATGAATCAGAATACAGCAGCTCTGACTCCGAAGTTAGACGGAAACATTTCTGACCCTGGTAAGCTCATATTTTAGATATTTTTATCACAAAAACAGCCTTCATGTTATCGTAGCTAGCAAAAGAAGGTATTAGCGTCACTATGATATGCTTTTATGTGTTATTCTTGAGTAGTTTTTGAATTATGCATCTTTTACTGTCGTTGGTTGTTGTTGTTTTTGACCATATTCAAAATTTTCAAAAAAATTGTTTATGTAGTTATAGCAGTGGGAGGAGATGCTAGCTTTTTAGGATGTGTATAGTAACTATATTTGGTTAGGTTTTACAATTCACAACAGCTGAACAACAAATATGTTGTGTGTTGGAGTGTTTTAGGGGTGTGTACTGATGGGAGTTGCTCTGATAATCTGTTATGACTTGCCGTTGACAATACAGGAGTTGGACCTACTTCATATTGTTATAGCCAGAGTAAGTTGAGTATCATTTGTATATTTGTATGTCTTGGAAGGCCTTGTGCGCATGACAGTAGTAAACTATTCTAATAACAAACAAAAACATAGTGTTGTGTTTGTATTGTTTTAGAGTGTTCAACCTTTGTGGTGATCTTTACCAACCTTGGGTGGGTTGTATAGCCTTTTGAGTAGAATTTCACTTTGACATTCACATTTGACACGTATTTGTGTATGTAATAGTATATATGTTACCAAATTTACACATAAACAACGCTGTTATTGTGATCGTAGAGAATTTGTGTATTACACTAAAATTTGGTGTTTCTTATCAAAAAATTTTTTTGAGTATCCTTATTATATATACAATGTTGTGCTACTGTAACTGTCATCGAAAAAATGTATAGCTATATTCTTCTAGGAAATTCTTGTTGATCTTTTCCAACTTGACGTTTGATGCAGTGATGCTCTTTTTGTGCCAACTGTTGTAGTTTTACAACTGTAGCATAGCGCTCTTAGTACTTACTTCTTCACTGTTTTTAGCCCAGAGGTAAGACTGGTTATTATTGTTCATACACAGGCATAAATACACCACATTTAGTGTGAATCAATGGACCATGACAAGTGTTAATTAGTGATGATATAATAGTGAATGGTTGACAAGGTTACTACTGATCATGCCACATTCCCTCCTTAAGTCGGATGATCAAATTTGGAGTACTGCCGAGTCTCTTTGTAATCTGGTCTATGTGCAAGTCCCAGAGCGTGTCTGGTGATGATAGGACTCTTAGATCTCTGTGTTGGTGGAGGTGAATGTTCAATAGTTGAAGTCTCGTTCAGTCCTCCGTTATCTCTAGAGTTTGCTTGGTCCTCTGACTGTGATGTGTGTTCTGGAACAGTGTTGAGATGATGTCGATTGCTTGACCTGTTGGAGTTTCTATTACATATGATCTTGGTGTGTCTGCCAATTCTACCACTCTCCCCTCCACAGGCTGATCTTCTGATGTGATCCAAACCTGACTAGTGATTGGTAAGGGTGAGCGATCTTGAACTCTGTGCCTCTTGTTGTAGTTATCCACTTGTTTCTGTTTGAAAACTTTATTTTTCTGTCAAAATTCCTGTAAGTAGCTAAGGCCATTTAGGAATTAGTAGCTGGTTTGATTGTGGAATAGTGGTCCTGATTTTCCTTCCCATGCAGAGTTCTGCTGGTGAAAGGCTGCACCAGGGTACAGGTGTTGATCTGTAGCTAAGTAAAGCCAGATACAGATCCTCTGATTTGGACATCATTGCCTTCATTTTCTTAACGAAGCGTTCCACTTGCCCATTGCTCTGTGGAAATCTAGGACTACTTGTAGTATGCTGAAACTCATATAAGTACTTGCAAACTTTGTGAATTCTTGGGATGAAAATTGTGGGCAATTATCGCTCCCGAGTATTTCTGGAATACCATGATGAGAGAATAGTGATTTGAGGTGCTGGATGATAACTTTAGAAGTGGTAGATTTGAGTTCTCGTACTTCAGGATATCTGGAAAAATACTCCACTAGTAAGAGGTATTGCTTGTTGTTGAGCTCGAACAAGTCAACTCCAGCCATTTGCCATGGATAGTCAGGTAATGGAGTAGAAATCAATGGTTCTTTGGCTGGTACTTGATTTTTGGCACATTCAGGACACTGTTGAACTTTGTTCACAATTTCTTTGTTTATTCCGGGCCACCACACTGCAGTTGCAGCTCTGGCCTTGCAGCGCTCCATGCCTAGGTGTCGAGAATGGATCTTCTCCATGGTGCTTGAACGTAGCGACTGAGGAATCACAATCCGTTGTCCATACATTAAAAGATTGTTCCCAACTGATAAGTAGCTGTGATCTTTCCAGAATGGTGCCACTGCAGCAGGAATGGACTTCTTGTCTGGCCATCCTTCAGTAAGGTATTGCATTATTAACTTGCATACTGGGTCACTTCCTTGAACTTTCCTGTATTCCTCCAGCCTCTTATAAGTGGCTGGTATTTTAATGCTGCTTGGACACAGCATTGATGAAGTTTTCCACTTCCTCCTCCAATTTATTATCAGTTTCCTATCCTTTTCCCACAGGTGCTCTTGATAGGGTGTCTGGTCTTTTCCAGGCACGTGAACAACATTATAGTTGAATCTGGCTAGTCGAAGACGAAATTTCAAAACTCGAGGGAGGAGGCAGTCCAACTGTTCTGAGTTCAGGAGAGGTATTAGTGGTTTGTGGTTGGACTCAATTATGAATTTCCCTTTGAGTAGGTAGTCTGCCAGCTTCTCATAGTAGTGGCTAGCGCTTCCTTTTCAATTTGCGCATAGCGACGTTCTGTTTCAGACATAGACCTGGAAACATACACTACAGGCTTCCAGAAATCAAACTCACATTGAAACACCAAGCCTATAATGCTGACAGCTTCAAATATGCTTCTGGTTTATAATGAGCCAGTACTGTTGGTCTAGATAACTCTTCCTTTACTTGTTGAAATGGTCCGTCTTGATTAGTACCCAAAAACCACGCTTTTTTGTGCTTAGCAATTCTCGAAGGGGTTGAGTGAGGTTAGCAATGTTAGAGGAAAATTTACCTAGTTGATTAACCATTCCTAAGAATCTTCGGACTTCTAATACTGATTTAGGAACACCCATATCCCGTATAGCTTTTGTCTTTTTATTTTTGTCTAGCTGAACACACATTTAGCTTTTTTTCTGTCTGCTAGTCTTTGCAGACCTTCCTCAGATTGGAATCATGCTCTGCTTAGCTCCTACCAAAGACTGAAATGTCATCTATCAGGCAGGACCGTCCTGAAAGGCCATCTAAGATAGTATTCATTCTCCTCTGGAACATTTCTGGTGCGCTAGAGATTCCAAACGGTAATTTGTTGAAGTGAAATCGTCCAAACAGGGTGATGAATGTAGTTAAGTGGCGAGATTCTGGTGTGAGTGGGATCTGCCAGAACCCGCAGTTAGCATCCAACTTACTGAACACCATTGATCCTGTCAATTGGGCTAGCACTTTGTCCACTCATGGAATTGGATGTATTTCTCGAAGAACTGAGGTGTTTAATGGCTTGAAATCGATGCAAATATGAACAGCGCCAGATTTCTTTTGCACTATAACCATACCTGAGCACCAGTACTTACCAGTGATATGACTCCCAATGATTCCATTCTCTGGAGTTCTTCCTTTACTTTCTTTCTGAGTGCAGATGGTATCCTCCTGGGCATGTACAAACAATAAAGTTTTGTGTCTCTCTCACTTGCATCTTGTACTCCTCACCAAAAGTTCCGAGACCTTTGCAAATATCCGAAAATTCTGTAGTAACCATAAACTATGAACTGATCGTCACCTAATTATTATTCATAATCATCGTCACTTTACCTTTCTCAGTTGTCTCACGTGATCATTGTCATGCACACTCTTTAGTTTTGTGCTGCTGTGCATTAACGAGATTTTTTATGAAAACGATATACTGTTCTGTTAGCTAAAGTATCTAGTAACTACCGCTACAATTCCTTCGTTATGTTAGCTTGCGTAATAGCCTCAGTGATGGCTAGAAGCTGGAGTCCCATGATGCTTCGAAGTCCTAGCAGATTGTTACAAAGGCTGCGAACAACATAATTTCTGTCCGTGTCCTTTTTATCACCTAGCGAGAGTGTTCCTTTGAACTGGCCCACGACATCGAGTGTCTGATTTACCGGACCGAGAGGAGCTCTGGATGGTGGTTCCAAGCTTCCGAAATTGCCGTAACTTTCAGCGCCGGGTGTCGAGTTTGAAGTCTATCACAAATCCTTGTAGATTGATTTTCTTCATCCAAGCTTTGCTTGACTGGTTTCCTCCGATGACATCCAAGAATGCTTCCGGATCGCAGTCCTCTTCGTCTGTATCTATATCTTCTCATGCACTTCCAAAGTAGACATTGATTTGCTTAAACAGTAACTGCCGTAGTGACCAATCTTGTGGCAGCAATAGCAAGCTACTCCTTTTGCGGGACACTTGTCTGGAGAAGGTTGCCAACCTTTACCGCACTTTTTGCAGCGATTGTACTGCGGTGAACTGATCGCTCCTTTTTGTCTCCCTTGCTGTGGCAATTTACCTTTCTGATGTATTGTCTGCTGACCATGCTGGTACTGCTTTTTTGATTGCCCTTGTTTGATGGTAGCAACTAAACTACTCTCCTGCAGTTCGTGGCGTTGTTTCTTGACTGCCTCTTTTTGCTGGACTTGCGTCTTTGCTTTCTCTAATGAAAGCGATTCGTCCATTTGTATCTTGTCGGACAACGATTTGTCACAAATTCCCACCACGATCCTGTCTCTTAGCATTTCCTCTTTCAGGGTTTCATACACACACATTTATTAGGCAGGCAATGTACTGTTCCGCGCTCTCTCCTTTGGCTTGGTCCCTTCTGTTGAACTTAGCCCGTGGGAAGATGATGTTTCTCCGAATCTTGAAGTAAGCGTCGAATTTGTCAAGCACAATTTTGTAGTCTGCCTTTTCGTTTTCAGTCGAATAGCACGCATAATTTCGCGATCAATTTTGTTTTCCTGCGCACGTAGGCGTGGCTAAGACTACAACGATTTTTAGGGAAAGAAGCAGGTAACTTTGGCTGTCTAGTTTGCTCTTCTCTGTGTCTCTATAGACACACTAAGGAGTTATTGTAGTAGAAATATCTCACCTGAAGTAAACTGAGACTTCATTGAGGCCTTAGAGGTAAGTCATTGTCTTTTGTGGTTCTCTGTTTCTAGTCAGGTAAAAATGGCAGCCATATTTGAGAGATCTAAAATCTCTTTTGGGGAGGAATTAGGTGAGGGACACAGTTTTAGTTAAGGTTAGTTTTTTTTACAGTTAACTAGTCTTACTTTGTCAATTTATTGAGACTTCAAGAACATTGAAGCAAAAATGTCAGACACATAAAGTGAAAAAAAAACACGTAATGAACTGGAATTTGAAACTAATGTTAATGTTTTGTTCTTGAAATTCAGGAAATACTATTTCTTCTTCAATTTCTTCTTCTGAGTCATCACTGCTTGAGTCTGATTCTAGAGATGATGACATAGAAGAATCAGTCATGTCACAGCCTCTGTGGACTTGCTGGACGTTGGTGCAGTTTTGACAACTACAACCGGGTCCACATGAATGCCCGCCTTTCCTGCATCCACAACGCTGGGAAGTACACCCCTTCTTACAGCTACACCCCTTAGTTAGGAAGGTAATTGTTTCTAAAACTAATTTCTGGACACTAGGGCATTCCCAATCAAATACATAATTGCCGTCATTGTTCTTTGTCCAACCATAAAGATCAGGCTGGGGAAGAGAGTCGTGTATGTCTTCCTTGAAAGAGTTGAACCACATCTGAGCAATCCAGCAAGATCTTAACCAGTGGCGCCACATAGATGTATGTGAGGGCATACGATCTTCTTCACATAATATTCTGTCTGTGGCAATTTCAGTGGATGGATTGAATTTTACATGTTGATGCGATGATGCACAACCTATGCTATTATCCCTCCTTTTCTGTTCATACACCTTTGGATTAAATTTGTTCATATCTCTAGGAGCATCAAATAGCATATGTACTTCATTCACTTTTGCCTGATAGTGTGGTAGTAGGAATCTATCAAATAAAAACTTAGAGAAATCACATATAGTATGAGTATTTCTTAGAGGCTTGCAGTTAAGAAAAAACATGGCATCTAGTATGACTGTATCAGCCTTCCAATCGGTAGGGAGTGTGTCTGTTACCACTCGTGCTGTAGGCCCAGCAAGAAGTAGAGGCAGCAAGAAGTAGAGGCAACAAGAAGTAGAGGCAGCAAGAAGTAGAGGCAGCAAGCAGTGGAGACAGCAAGAAGTGAAGGCAGCAAGAAGTAGAGGCACAGTGAAGATGAATATACACCTAATATTTTTATTGCATTGTATTAGTATTGCATTGTATTATTGCCTTGGGGGGAAAAAGGTACATACAAAAAGTCAATAAAAAAAAATCAGTGTAAAGGACACAAACTTTAGCGTCTTTATTTGAGAGAAGTAACATTATAGAATAACTTTAAGCTATTACTATCAACTCCATACCTACAAAACAAATTTGTCAGAAGCCTCAAAAGTGGTGGTTAGGGAGACAATATCCTCTATAACTTGACTTCCTGAAGTGGTAAGACCACATGGCGGAGTGGAGTGCTAAACCTATATATAAACATTGTTATGTGCTATTTTTATCAATGGGCATTGCTTCATACCAGAGTTATAAAAATAATACGAAAACTGTGGTTTTGCTGTTTGCTTAGCTGGGCGAGGAAATTAAATCTCGAGATTTAGAGGACTGCGCATACGCGCGCGGTTAGACTGTTTTCTTTGATATCCGTTGAAGCCGGGACATCTTCAGCATCCTCTCTCATGCAGTAGAGCAGCGTACCTACTAGTCTAGAACCATCTTCTTTGTCAAGTCCTGTTGCAATGAGATACTGAATAAATCTCCTCTTCCATTTCGGCCACTCATTCGGTCGTTTGAAGTTGAACGAATCTGGAACATCGAATGAAGCTCTAGTTGATGCTCTACTCATTGTGCTATTTCTTTCGGCGTTTCAGTTCAGCTGAATCCAACCACTGGCACCATGTAATATATACTGTTGTAGTTTTACAACTGTAGCGTAGCACTCTTAGTTCTTACTTGTTCACTGTTATTAGCCCAGAGGTAAGACTGGTTATTATTATTCATACACAGGCATAAATACACCACATTTAGTGTGAATCAATGGACCACGACAAGTGTTAATTAGTGAGGATATAATCGTGAATGGTTGACATGGTTACTAATGGCTTGTTGTGACAACGTCTAGGAGATTGTCTGATCATGCCACAGATGTGCCTGTGCCCAAGTTTTGTCTCACCTATGATGAAAGAACAGAAGATTATGATCTATATCATTGAATGATATATTTGTAATAATACTTTTTTAAGTGTTTATATTTTTTAATTTTTATGTGCAAGTATATACAAATATTGTTAACACTATTTTTGGTAGCTAAAAGTATGGAATTGTTATGAGTGGTTACCATTGGAAAGCTCAAAGCAAGCTCTATAAGGTAAAATTTGTTTTTAAGGGTTTAGATGAGCCTAAACAATATAAAAATAAAACCGTAATTAATTTGATTAACCGTCGTAGTCCCGATGTCGTCGACGCGCAGTAAAATTAAGTCCAGAAGGAAAGGATTAAACCAGTGTACATACAGACATCTGTTGTTGTGTATTTACTTTACACATTATTTTTTTAATACTTCAGTCAAGTTTTTGTTATTCAAGGCAAAAACAACTCTATAGCTATATCATTTCTTTATGTCCAGCAAGAACTATGAGATCATAAGTTTTCATTCAAGGAGGACGGGACACAATCGTATAGTTTTAGTCATATTCCTTATTTAACATGATCTTGTTTTGGTTTTATAATATTACTGTAGAACTGAAAAGCAATGTCCTAAATTATCCTCCATACATCATTATGTTGTTTGTAAAACATGTAGGAGGTCTCTTATTAGGAAATAATGCATTCAGTTTATAGGACTGGAGTCTTGTTTTTGTAACAATACTTTCACATTCATAAACTCTTAGGGAGGTGTTTGCTTTGAAGAGACCTGGTGTAAACAGTTACTTCCTTCTACTATGAACTAGCTAATCTTTAATTAATGTTATTTCTAGCTATATTCTTTCAAAAATGGTATTTTGATCAAATTGGATTGATTCATTTAAAAAAATAAAATGGTAATGCTCTATTCCAGCGGTCGACGATTAGATTTTTCTGCGCGCGTATAAACAATTCAGGAAAGAAAAGGTTAAGTTTTAATTAACATTTCCCGTTAGAACTAGAAAATTTGCTAATACTATTAATACATTTTTCTATTAAAAAGTTAATATTGTGTTATACATTTTAAGAGAGGTTAGCTTGTCTGTCTGTCTATCACCAGCAGATCTCCAAGTATTGTAGTTGATTAAACAATCAAATAATGACTGCAACAATGAAGTACCAATGGTTTAACATTGAGCGGTACAATACACTGGTTAGACATTACAAAATCAATTCTCTGAATTAAATAAATATTTATTTAGCATATAACTAGCTATCAGGAAGCAACAGAGCTCATGTCAATGAAAACTGTAGATGTACAACCGTTTCATTAAAAATGTGAGGGACCGGAAGGAATGAGGGGAAGGAGAGAGGGGAAGGAGGAATGAACTAGAAGATGAAATGGTATTATAAGGAGATATTTATAATTACATTGTTCAAATGCAAAGTGCGTAAGGTATTAATTTGTATATTTATTTTATAATTTGAGTATGGTCTGATTCATTTTGTTAATTCATTTGGTCGACTAATAATAATATACAAATTTCTCATTAAAATTACTACTAATCTAGCACACTCATGGAACTCATGACATTCAGTATAGAGCTGAAGCCAATGTTCCTCAGAACTTTAGCTCTTAATTTCAACCTGAGGTCCATCACTACAGTAAGTAGATTACTGTCTGTCACAGTGAGCTTAACTTGACGTTTCGACTTTTTGCCGAAGACCTCTTCAGGGGTTAACTGAGGTCGAAGTCTCCTGGGGGTATCATAAATAAAAATGTAAACAGCAAGATTTCTGGACGGTACACTTACTGTTTATTATATCCTGAAGGGTGATTTGCATGCAGCATAGATAGTTAACATCCTGGAAGCTCTTAACATATATCTGTGCTAAACTTGATTGAAACTTTCTCACCTAAAGGGGTCTGGAAAAAAGTAAAAGAAAAATGTGAAAAAAAATTTGTTGTCGCCGGGATTCGAACCAAGGGCCACTGGCTTTAGCCACCAGTGCTCAGCTATGACAACCCTCGACTTCCAAGCTCTCACACTTTTCCTTTATACTGTTGAGTAGTACCGCTTGCTGCAGTCTCGTACTCAACAGACATTGTCAGGTGTCGTTTAGAGCTTCCTTGATCTTTAACTCACGATTCTTACTGGCTCTGTCTACAACTTTACCTCTTCCCATTTAATAGGGTTATGTTGCTGCCAAGCATGTTCAACAATGTCCTATAGCCTTCCAGTTGTTTCACCTATATACTTTATCATAGCTGCAGGGTATACTATACACTATGAATGACTCACTGGTAATACTAATAGTATCTTTGACTTTAGTAATGTTGATCTTAGTGTCTTACCCAACTTACATACTATTCTGATGTCAAGTCTCTACATACTCTCTGAATACTCTCACTCAATCCTGCTATGTATGGAGTAGTAAGAATCATACCCTTCTCTTGCTCAGTACCATCTCTAAAATGTAAATCTATAGAGCCATGCTGTAATTGTCACATTGTCATAACCACTTTGAATTACTTTGTGTAGGTGTTTCTCTTCCGCTTTTCTCTGATCACAGATGCTGCCTCATCTATTGGAACATTGGTGAACAGGGATGACACATCCAAACTCACCATCGTTCACCAATGTTCCAATAGACGAGGTAGTATCAGTATTAAAGAGCAATAGAATGGAGTAAGATATGGAATCCTAGGAGTCATTAAAGCTTAGTTTACATTACTTGAGTATTATAATTGGTCAAATGTCAACCGTCCAATCATTTTACTTATTTAGATCACATATATATAGTGCGTTTAATCTATCATGTGAACATTATGGAGGTGATGGAGTAAACTATTATTTGACAATTTTTTTAAAAGTATTATTATTAATGTATAACAGGCTCTCCATTAAATATTTACAGTTTGTAATAATGTATAGAGTTGGTACATATAATTCTACAATTAGTGAGTGTGCTTCTTTAAAAAGTTGTAAATTCTTTACAGTATTGAATTATTATCACATGACCTGTTCATCTCTTAATCAGTATCATCTCACTATAGCATGAATCACCAGAAATTTCATATAAACACAATTATTAATGTGGAGGAAAGCTAATAATGTCTAATGACATTTGTTTTTAAATATGAAATGAACCTATTTCAGGTTATTTTATTAACATTTTCTGAAGTAAAAGTATGGGAGCAAAATATAAGTCATGACCATATATTTAGCTTATCATGCAATTCTAAAAATTCTGCACACAAAACAGTGGCAGTTAGCATATAAAACATCAGAGCATCCTTTAAAGATGTTTACTATGTGAATTCATTAACTTTGAGAGTCTTGAGATGTCAGAGTACACATCTGAAACGTCTTCCATTTCTCCTTCATGTATTTTCTCACTCAATACCTTCCTATTCTTGTCAGCTCCTGTCCTAAATCTCTCTCTTCAGTCAACATTAACCTCTTCACCACTACCCTTCATTTCCAATCCATCACTTCCCATTCCTCTGTCACTTTACCGACCACTGTATCTCTCTGATGCCTGACAAACTTCACTCTGATATGACTATATGGAACAAACATTATGCCAATTATACTGAAATGTTACAATTTACTTCCAAATTTATAAAATTGTCAATGAGCTATATTGTCATATTGAAAGCAAGAGAGGAATATTAAAAAAATATAAGAAAATGATGAAGAAAAAAGCAGGAAATATTCTAACTGGAAAAATAATCGACTTTTTCACTTGAAAACATACATATTAATTATTAATTTATTCTGAGCTGAAGTCACACTCATCCTTTGTCTCTTCTGGTTGTGTTATCTTATTTTAAAGACAGTGCAGCTGCTATTTAGATTGCGCTACCTTACTATGTTTGTAGTTGTAGTATTTACATGTTACAGTAATTGTAAGGGACTTAGACAGTTCAGCAAGTTAAAGCAAACATGATGAAGTGGTCTTGGTACAAGTTTAAAAATTGTACATAGTTTCAAGATAGTGAGAGACATTATAACTACATAAATATTGGATACAATCAAAGTATTATTAACATTATTAATCCAAAAACACTAATGAAATATCTTCCCCAAGCACCTATAGCTATTTTCTGCAATAAATAAGTAATACAAATTTATAATATTATTAACATCATCATTATAATTATTATAAATTATAATACACACAATTATCCTTAAAGTTGTCTAGAACAAATATACAAATCATTTTGTAATGTCAATAAAATAAAAAGACAAGTAAAAGTTATAAACTAGTATATTTTATCATGCTGAATTTTGAACATATATCCGCATTAAGTAGAATTGAAAGCATATTTGGCAGATTTACAGGAAACATTACAGTGAGAAAATAGGAAATTGTGTATTCTATTTTGTATGTGTATACTGTGTAGTGTTAAGCATATTCTGCTTGCTTCATTGAAAACACTAAGTCACTTATTTTGACAAAAAACAAGTTAAGCTAAGAACAATTAATATAATATCCTACTATCTACTTTTATCTAATTATATTTGACTCAAATTATACTTACTTAGAGAAATTGATTTATCTTTGACAGCATACGATAGTATCTGTAATTAGCTAGAAGTCCAACAGAGTAAGAGATGACAACAGCAATGAATGCTCCAATAACTGCATATGCTGGTGTGGTCCCGGAATGAGCTGCAAACATTATTAAATATAATGTATAACTGTCTAATTTTGTCTACTAAATAAACTCTGCTTAATGTGTGGTCTAACTATAAAGTATTGGTGGTATTCTCAAGGTTCCATCTATATGCTACTTATGGCACAAGTCAAATAGTCAACAGCTCCTGATTTATTTTAATTAAAAGCTATCTGTGATAGACATTGTTCGGTTGGTGTACTATCTGTTCTCAAATCACTTTGTCACAGGGTGAGTTAAAGTAACGCTTGCAGTAACAGTAACAACATTTTAGAGCTAGTGCCGTGTAAAATGAACATTAAAGTTTTGTTCCTTAAAATAAGGAACGATCATACTTCATGAGGTATAACTTGCATATAAGATATTCATTATAACACTTATATCTTACATTTTATTGCAACATAAAAATATACATTAGTGAAGCCAACAGTGTTGGCAATTATGCAAGAGTATCTTCCTCCTGCTTTATCAGGTACGTTCAACCATGTTAACATGGATGTATTGACATCATCCATCATTGAAGATTCAATGTTAAGATCATTATAAGCTGCAGTATTGAGAGGAATTCCATTGAGTGTCCAGGATACATTGGGTGAAGGAAACCCAATGTAACTGCAGTTCAAAGCCAGTACTCCACACATTGTGGTATCAACATGTACTGTAGTACTTTGTGCATGAATATCTAAAATATAAAATTGAAGAATAATGGACCCCAAACACTACTACATAACTATAATTAATTAGATGAAGTCTAGTGAATAAATATTGATTAGCAAATTTAAAGTTTATATAGCCTTACAGACTTATTTTCATATGTGTACACCTGAATACACATTGTAAAATTATTGAATTAGGTTTAAACTATTCAATGCCATTTTAATCATACTAGTCTAAGAAGATTGACTAACCTTGATAAAGGTTAAAATGTTTAAGTTAAAGTTCATGATAATTCTACTAAATATTATTACTTATAGTCAAAATTGTAAATCTAATTGTAAATTAATTAAGCTTCTTGAATCAATAACTGAAAAGTTTGATGAGCTCTAAATGTTTATATTCTACAGGATATAGTTATAATAAAGCATAATATTGGAAGCATAGTGGCTTGTAATTGCATGAAACTCATTAATGCAGCAGGAACAATATTAAGTGTCTATCAGCCTAACTATATAGACTAAGTCCACTTACAATTTACTACTAAATAAAACTTTGCTTCTGGAACCTCCGGTACACCTGGAACATAGCAAGTATAGGTTCCTGCCTGGTGTCTAGTGACTCTAATAATTATGAAAGTTGCATTCATGGAATCTGTAGAGCTAATAATACTGCCATCAGGAGCCTTCCACTGAGAATTGCCTTCAAAATTATTATTTCGATTTACACAAGTTACTGAGACATTGGAATCTTCATTAAATGACATCGATGATGAAATAGCAAGTAGTTCAGCAGCTACAATTTACATATTAGATCATGCACATTTGTATTATGCACACATTTAAATATGATAGAGTCTATAATTAGCTAGAAGCATATAGGGAAAGGGTATGATAGCAAGTATATATCCTACAATAATTATATCAACCAGTGTTGCCCCAGAAAGTGCTGCAAATGATGTAGTCATATCTGTTAGCTAGTGGTTAATTATAATACCTATATGTATTTAGATTTACTGCAACATAAGCTCTACATGAATGATGCCTATATTACTGGTGACTATTCAAGAATAATATTCCTTCAGCTCTATTAGTTACATTCAATCATTAACGTGTATGTTATGACACTAGTTGCATTATGATATCACTAGTGATATCCATACTTGATGAAGATCAACTAATACCAATAAACTTTTTTGTACTTTAAGATAAATTCATCAGAATTATACAAACTTTATTTAAATAACATTTATGCAAAATTATAAATCTAACTGTACTTAGCAGAGCAAAGTAAGTTAAATCCAAAGAATAAAGAAGATAATTAATGATAGATAATTCAATGTAATAAATTTTAAGCATATTTACTTCATGAAATTCATTTTATGATAAAATAGATATTAAATCTGCAATTAAAATGCAGATAGAGTAATCATTATTTGCAACTTACAATGTACTATTAAATCAAACTTTGCTTCAGGAACTTGTGGAACTCCTGGAACAATACAAGTATAAGTCCCTGCCTGGTGTATTGAGGCTCTAGTGATCGCTAAAGTTGTAATAAAACCTTTATGTTCTATAGAGCTAATATTAGTACCATCTGGAGCCTTCCACAAAGGAGTGCCTCGAAAATATTGATTCTGATTTGCACAAAGTATGGATGCATTGCCATGTTCATTAACTGGCATCATTTGTGAAATATTAAGTTGTCCTCCAGCTATAAGATTAAAATTCAGAACATTCATCAAATTACACATCACATACATGTAAGAGATATACATTGTAGAGAGAAGAGCTAACATAACCACAGGAGTAGCTTTATCAGATATTATCAACATGCACATCAGTAGCTACAGGCATATTAAACAAGCACAATGGGTAACTTAAAATCACACCAACTATAAACATAGCATCTTTTATCAAACATATTATCACACATTCATTATTATTTCATTGTAGTATAAAATGGCATTTAATTTGTATTGTACAGTTATTGTGTTGAATAATTACTTCAATTAAACATAGAGAAGTATTTGAGTTTGATATAAAGATATACTACTTCACTTGGACTCTAGTTAAAATAAATGAGAAGCAGTGTTCAGGACTCTCCTGCAAGTGGAGGATGTGGGCACACCCACATGAAGAAATAAGAAAAAGGAACATACGTGTGTGTGTGTGTGTGTGTGTGAACATTATTGTCTATGCTGTAGCATGGGAACAGCAGTTGATTGTGTAGTCATATGTGGTCATGATTTGTTTGTGTCAGTCGTGTTAATAGATGTAGGAATGTTGTATGCATGTGTGCATGTCTGTAGCAGAGCAGGAACTTTGCATCTTTTCGTGCAAGTATCGGGTAGAGTTTGGAGTTCTATAAAAAGAAAACCTGGCTCCACTTGTCATACCAGTATTGGTTCATGTCACTCAATTCATTGTGTGTGCATTTTTCTCTAATTAAAGTAATTTAATCTACCTTAAGACCTAACTTGAGGATTGGTCAGCGGTTCGCCGTGGGTAGCTAGAGAGGACCTTGATTCTGGTGGCAGCAACTATTTTGCTGTCATCAGGTGCGAGCAAGCCAAGCAGAGTGACAACTCTCCTGAGCAAGCCCACAAGCCATCCTGTCACAAAGACATTGAAAAACTTGTGTCTTTCCAATCCCAATTTTGCCTAGTAACTTGCGTAATGCTTTCCCATATTATCATCCTTTTCATGTAACATTATAACATTAATTAGTTGTTCTAGGAACAAAAAATTGGTTGCAATATCTTCCAGAGAAGATTTGCTTCATTCTCTAATAAAATTCATGTTTCTTTTTGCATCATAAAGTCATATGACATTTATGTGCGGACTCAATAATTTAAAGGTGTTTCCTGGTTGAATTTTTTCCACAGCTTTACCAGCAAGAAGCACATGGACAACAACATTAGTTTATATCAATTATTTTGGAAACTTGCATCCCAAATCCATTCAAGATATCCTATGTAACAAAGCAAGCTCATTTCAGTATGAAATAGACCTAAACCATAGCATTCTTAGTGAAAAGATGCTTTCTGGCTTCATCAATGCTCATCAAGCTACTTGTATGATTGTACATGAACCTTTCCAGCATAGCTCATTACTTGCTTCATCTGGTACTGTGTATAGTGTTAGGAATGTTGTGGTCATGTCTTCAAAAGCTTTCATGTATCACAGGCCAACTTTTTCCCTCTCGTATAGCAATTGCTGAAATAGTGTCACACCTACTGTATCTTTGAAACAATGGCAATGCTTGAGATTTTCTGGGGCCGATAGATGCAGCAATCTCATGAATAGGACAATCCCAGATCAAACAATGTAACATTTGGAATGCACTTCCGTGATCTTACATGCACTGGAAGTCCAACATAAATTGGAACAGGAGTTTCCCTACTCTTATGGCGGATGCTAGTACTGCCCACTCGTCGACAAACGGAGTAATTGTACTGCAATAGCTGAGCTATACAAGGATTTGTTTGTGACATTCTGCGATTTGATACTAGGACCATATTGTGAATCATATCCACTAGAGCCAGCAATAATAACTTGGAAGAATTGTAATCAAATTATGTTTCCATCAATCTAAATGATTTCCCTTTGGTTACAATATTACACTAATTTTGTTTTGTTCACTTCCAGCTAGAAACTTCGCTGTGCATAAGAATACTTTTTCGATAATCTGCTGGTAAAGGCTAAGGATTTTTTTTATTTTACAATATAAAATTTTTGAGCACATGATGTGCTCATGAATCTTTTCTTGTCTGACATACTTTCATGACAGTTCAACGGTCAATTGTTCAATTTTTCAGTTACTTCCTAACTTGGTGGGCTGCCCCAAAGAGATAAAATTGAATAGAAGCAAGAAATCTAGGCAGTCCTTCCAAAATGTTTTTTTTATACAAATCAAAAGTAAAGCTCGTTTTTATAAAACAGGAAAGTTCTGTTTTGGATCTTTGGTGACCTTAAGGTGATAATTAAGCCCTTTTAAATTCTATATTATTAGTACAACTGTTTGTAAATACAAATATTTTGTCTGGGGTATAAAGCTGTTATACAGATACTATAAAATAAAATAAAACTTGAATTATCTCAATATCTCATGATTTTTTGTAACTAGTAAGTAAAAAGCAAATAGTTTTGGCTCCATTGAGCCTTTCTCAATGATTTTGAAACTCATAAAACAAAAATATTTTCTAGATAGCTGTATAGTTATAGCTTAAATCATTAGCAGAAACATGAACGTATACAGTATTTAGTAGTAAAAATACAATTACAAAGCCAATAATATTATTATTATTATTACTATTACAAAAGTTACACTACGATATCAGTTTTATGGAAATACACTTCTTTCCTCTCTTATAGAAAGCACTCCAAGAAGAAAATTGTAGGGTGGTCCTGATATCAAAATGATCATTGGAGCATATATAGCCCATGTACTAAAATTTATGCTTTTATCACAAAGTGCACATAGATGGCATTATTGAAGACTGTCAGGATTGCCCCCAAGATGAGCTGGAGATGGCAGTTATGGCAGAAAATTGAATCTAGGTTGCCAGTGACTGTAACAAGGCTGATTGCTAACCAGTCATAAAAGTGCATAAATTACACTTAACACTTAGTCTATTGTTTTAATTGTATCACTAGTACTAACACATTTACACATTAAATTGCCTAGGTTGGTGTCCCACTAGTTCAATAGCAAAATTCATGCTCATTAATGTCAAACATTACTTTTAAACTTAATACTCCATAAAATATTAAACTTACGCACTGAGAAAAAGGTCCCACTATAACGAATAGGAGTACCAGTACTATTACATTCCACTTTGATTGAATTGGCTGGATTGAACATTAGTCTAGTCCAATTATTTATCACAAGTGCATTGATGGACTTGTTAATGAAATACTCTTCAGTATTTGTCAGCATTACTCCAGCTAGACTGAATGTGGCTACATTATCACCACATATAAAACAAAATGGAGTTGTAGTGTTGACTACTCCTATAGAGACGGAACCAAAAGGAATTGACAAATTTGCATTCTGTTCACACTGTAGAGCAGTTCCTGTGCACAATAAGCAATATCAAATTGTCATCATGCTAGCAATGTTAAGCATTTCTTACACACCAATTGCCAACAAGTTATAAATATGAAATGTGAAATATACAACATCGTAGTTTTTTTCTCTCCATAATTCACTTATATTTTCAGCAGATAGCTTTTTAAAACAGTTACTTTATTGTTAGTTTCAAATCTTGAAAATGTTCATAACAAAAATTACACTAGCTAGCTATATTGGAGCACTTACCTTGAAAATTTCTGGGCATAATGACAAATACCAAGAACAGAACAACAGAGAGATAGCATGCCACCATTATTTGTCTAGCTACTTCAGTTATTTTAGCACTAATTCTAAATGCTATACGAGCAAAATGTTTGGACATACTCTGCTGTCGTTTATTTTGTGAGTTCAAACATATCACAAAGTTTAGAATAGATGCACTGAACTGTCTAAAACTATATATGGCTATATAAACTAGGGAATTACAGCATCTGTTGTTGTGTATATAAATACTTTCATCATGACTACATATAAACGTTTTTACGTTATTCCAGTTTAAGTTATTGTTATTCATGGCAAATAAATGACTCTGTAGTAATACATTCTCTTTGTGTCCAGCAATGAGATCATAAGTTTTTATTCAAGAGGACTAGACATATGTTTTTGAAGAGTCATTCTTGATGCATTACACTAATATTGAGTATCGGACTTAATGAAATGCACACATATGGTTTAGTTTGATTCCCAATATTTCAATCAAGGTTGCTCATCTTCTTCACATGGGATAGACTGGGTATTGGCTGAAAAAAGTTGCAGAGAGATAAATAGGGCTTCAGTTAAAGACTAAATAAGAAGTGTTGTGGAAGTTGATGGCAGTTCTATTGCTTCATTGATTGAACTGAAGGTCTGTAGATAATTGAAATTACTGGATTAGTGTGCCTTGAGTAGTGTGGAAGAATGAATATTATATTGTTTTGATCAGAAATTAAAATAACTAAGAATAAGTTATATAAAATAACATTAATTATAATAATAATAATAATAACTAGCAAATACCTGTAGCACAGTGGCACTGGACATATTGCAAGGTAAGAATGCAGTCTATAGCATAAGTTATTATTATTCATCGATACCATTCTCTACCATAGGTTAAGATTACATCAGTTTCCCTCTCCTTCTCTTTTTTTTTTCCTGAACTATCTCACCTTTCCTTTATCCCCAACCTTTCCTTTTTTTCAACTTTTTCTCTTATGAGCCATGGAGTCCCATCTCCTTCTTTGTCTACATCTTCTGCTTCTGAATCTTCATGTCTTTCTATGACGATAGCGGACTTAAGCTTTGGGAAGCTTTTGCCTTCTTTTTCATACTTTCGCCTCCCTTTAGATAGTTACAATGACGTTACTCAACAATTCCATTCCACCCATTCTTTAGTACACTTATAGTTCCTTTTTGCCTACTCGTTTATAATTCGTAACTCAATAAAAAATAATAATAATAAAGTAGTATAAATTAAATTATATAAATAAATACAGAAACAACAAATGAAAAATAAAATTAATAATGAATTAAAAGCAATAAAAAATAATAATAATAAAGTAATATAAATTAAATTATATAAATAAATACAGAAACAACAAATGAAAAATAAAATTAATAATGAATTAAAAGCAATAAAAAAGAATAATATAATAAAGAATACAATCAAGCTTACTTCTAATGTAAAGTTGTTGATCTTTAATTGCAATTTTGTTAGCTGTACTTTCAAATAAAAGTATTGATTACATTGGAATGATTCGCTCATTAGATCAATCCAACAGACAATAACTAGCTTTTTTATAAAACCAAAATTAAGATAATATGAAATAATTAATATAACAAAAAACTATATTGTGTCTATTGAGTATCAATTTAATGGAATGCTTATGTCTCGTTTGGTTTAATACACAAAATTTCAATAGAAGATGCTTGATCTTCTTCAGCTGAAATAGAACTAAATGTCAGATGACATAGTGATGGCCGATAGAGGTGCTGATGGTTGTTCGATTGATGTGTTGATTGTATATGAAATTCCTGGGTCAGAAAGCCTTGGGAGTTCCCAAGTCGTCCTCCTTTCCTCTATCTCATCACTCCCTAGTCAAAAGTATGTGACAAAGTGGGAGGAGGAGAATAAGCAATTTAGCAGTAGGGTTGGTGTTGAATGAAGAGATGAAAAAAATAGTGTATGTGAAGATAATCAAAACGGAAGTGGACAAAACCTTCGAAGTTGAATATTTGACACTTTTGAAGTATAAATGAGTTAGCTTACTCAGTATCTGGCATGACTAGCTATAATAAATAGTGAAAAGTGGAATTAATAACAAATATGACTCAATGAATCTGAACATGTATTGACATATTTACAGATAATAGAAGCATACCATTCATTTAACAATCAAATTCAAAAAGGATATGGAATAAAACAAATTATGGAAACATAATCAACACAATTAATTTGAAAACTATTTATTGTTGTGCCCATGGTAAATGGTAATCTACCCTTATCGGTAATAGCTAGTTCATCTCTAGCCTCTCCTGAATAAATAACTTTAGCTATTTCAGAGGTAATACGAAAATGTTTCAGTATGGAGGGGAGGGTTGGGGGGCTCCAAAAGCATATTTTTATAGAACAAATTGTTCATGGAGCACCCCCCCCCCCCTTTCTACACCACTGTATTAAAAAAAATTGGCTATATTGTAGAATAATATAATTACAGTATAATGCACAGGGCATTGAATGTTATGTTCAATTTGACTGTAGTAGTGCCACTGTGTTTAACTAAAGAATAACCTCATATATCAAACAACTCGTATCATGATGTTGCTGGTCCCAAAAACTATTAAAAACATCTGCTGTGTTTGTGTGTTTGGATACTTTCACTAAGACTTTAAATACACTTCTTAAAAATCCTCGTATTCAACTTTATTAGCTTTCAAGCTCATGAATAAGCATCTAGTCACTATATCTATATTACTACTTTGCTTTCAACAACAACTCAATGCTTTTCATTGTAGAAGGACTAGACATAAAATTTTATTTAACATAATAATTAATGACTAATTATGTAACTATAAGTAAAGGATAAGTGACATAGAAATAGGATGTATTAATGTGTGAACAATGATTACATCATGATGATAATTTTGACATCATTATATTATTTTTATCTAGTGACTAATTAAATAATACAGTGAATGTGTGATGGCCTACACCTATATTATATGTGAATTTTCCTCACAATCTAAGATCAATAAAGAAAATTTATGATGTTGTAATCTCTGGTGAATGCAAGTAAAAATGGCTTGAGCTGGTCAATTGAGTATTGGTTGGTCTCCGACATGAAAACTTCACATGTCATGTGAGAATTGAATTTAGTCCAACTTCTTCACTGCATTATAAAAATACATTGGTAGCAGCTGATAACTCTCTACCTCAATTCCACAGCCGACCAAAATGCATCCTTAAGCCACTAGATCCAATTTTTTGTGAGTATCCTGGCAATACGGGATTAACATACTTATCCTAATGCATGAAGATGTCTGACGTTCTTCCTTCTGTTTTAGCCTCAAATGGAGTCATGTTCTTGATAGTTTGTGATTGACTGTGATTTTTCAACTACACCAAAGTTGACATGTCTCGCCTAGAAATTCTGGAGTTGACAACCTGTACTTGCTGGAATGTATGCTAGATCAGGACCTATATGCACCATAGAGTGGTCTTTTGCAAATTACTTCACCTCTTTTGAGCTTAATTTTTCATTTTTTTATACAGAAAATTTTTGGAACATAAATCATAAATACTGCAACAATGTACATAAAGCAGAAGTTAGCTACAATAAATCAGGAAAATTTCAATTTCAGTACATAAGTGCTAAGTAAATACTTCACTTATGTATAAGCCTTCCATGGGCAACATTAGATTTATTTTAGTCCTCCTGTAATAAATATTTACAAGAACTATAAAGCAAAATAGCACACAGTATCTGGCACACTAATAGTTGACAAGTAAACTCGATGTCATAATGATTGAAAAAATACAGTATAGAACATTAAATAGTTTAATTAAACATTATTCAAGTACAAATATAAATTATTGTATCATAAATAGATACATTATGAAAATAGTATTGGTTTTAATTTCCTCGTGAGAAACTTATCATGTCACCTTTATTTTTTGGATTAATATAATAATTTTAAGGTAGGAGACAAATAAAAAAAGTACATAGCCACTCAAGGACATTTTCACAGTGCGGGTCACTATGTGATATCCAGTACTAGATCTATTACATCCAAATTACAATAAAATTAAAAATAACATTGCTATAGAATAGGAGTTTTGCATTGAAACTATCAGTGACTGTTCCTCGCATGTTTAATGAAAACAGCGTTTAAATGTACAGTTTTCATTCCATGAGCCATGTTGCTACCTGAATGCTAGGTATTATGCCAAATGAATTTTTCTTTTAGTCAAAGAAATGATTTTGTAATAACTAGTCAGTTTATTATAGTGCTCAGTAATATAAATATGCTGTTGTTGTTGTGTGTTAGAATTATGTCGAACTGGACCCATTGTAAATTAAATAGAGTTACTTTCTCACTGCATCATACCACAATATTGGTAGCAGCTGATAACCCGTACCTCAATTCCATAGCTGACCAAAATGCATCATTAAGCCACTTGATTCAAACTTTACTGCTCACTTTTTGCTATATGGGCATAATACACACCCACCCCAATGCACAAAGATGTCTTATGTTTATCTTTTTGTGAAAATCTTAAAAGGAATTATGTCTTTGACAGCTTTCGAAGGACTATGATTTCTAAAGTACATGACTATTGATAATGTCTTAGCACAGAAATTCAGATATAGACCACTTCTGACCAACATTGTGGCCTTGTCCATCTCCACAAGTGTATGATTTCATTCAGCCACCACGCTCTATTGGATACACTTTGGATAGTCAGCTAATGCTCAGACCTGAAAGAGTGATCAAATTCCCGACATGTAGTACTGGAATCTATGTTAGACCATGACATGCATATGTGCCATGATGTATCATTTGCAATTACTTTCATCTTTTTCATGCTCATTTTTCTAATTTTTTACACAAAAAAAATTACAACATAAATCTAGAAATACTGCAAAACTACACTTAAAGCATGAGTTACAACAATGTTATACAATTTTTAATTTTATGCTGAGTAGGTACTTCACTGATGTCTCTTCATTCCATAGGCCATGTTAGAATTTAATTCAATTTGGTTAGTCCTCCTGTAATAAAATAAGCACAAAAACTTCACAACAGCTAAGCACACAAGATACTGGTATGCCAATCATTGGTAAGTATACTGGATGTCACAGTGATAGTTCACTAATTAATTGCCATGTGTTAGCAAACAAATATACAAGAAGTAAAAATTAAACACATAAACATTATAAGGTAAGTGACAAATAAAGTACCTTACCTTGCAATTACATAATCATAGTGTTGTTCACTTTGTGGTATCTCAGCACTAGATCTTTTACACCCAAAAAATAATACAATTAAATATAACAGTTCTATAATGGTGGTTTCACATAACAACTATCAGTGAGTGTCCCTTGCAGTTTAAAATAAGCCTTTGAAAGAGAGAGAATACATCTAATGAGTAAATGAAGGCTGAGAAAGAAATGGTGAAACAATAGAATAATGGCAATATCAATGAAGCTTGTACAAAATCATTTGTCAGACCAAAATAATAATATATTTGCCATATACCTAGCTTTCGAAGTAGCAACACTGCCAGTGTGATGAAAACTGTAGATGTAAATATTATATTCATTAAAATAATACAGAATAAAATTATTGGGTTGCCACTGAAATCGAACCCAGGACTGCTTGTATAATGCACAAGTGCTCTGCCACTGAACTACGACAACCAGCTGGCAAACAAACACTCCAATTTATACTGTTAAGGGGTACTGCTATGCTACAGTCTCACTCTCAACAGACCAACAAAAATTGTCTTTTTTCAAAGATTCTTATTATTTGTTGAATTTTTTTACTCCTCTAAATTATACTTCACAATTTCTTTATCAGCCTTCTTTTACTCATTCAATGAATTTTTTTTTCGGACTGTTAAGAGTGAGACTGTAGCATATCAGTACGCCTTAACAGTATAAATACAGAATTGATGTGTTTGTTTGCCGGCTGGTTGTTGTAGCTCAGTAGCAATATAGTTGGAAATTTGCAGGTGATAGACGAACAGACAAGTTTTAATGTTAACAATTATTGTATACAATTTTAAAACAAAAATTATGCACTGGATATCCATTTTACTTACTTTGTGGATTGTTTTCTTCTCCTACAGAATACTGTAGTGATTATTATTAGAAGTACTATAGTATAAGCGGTGATGGTAGCAAGTATGGACCCTCCAATTACGTAAGTCAGTGTTGTCACTGAAATAGCTGTAAACATAATCATATTAGATCTAACTATACAAACACTAATTATTATCATCATCAGCCAGTAATACATGTGCAAGTCGTGAGTTAGAGATCAAGCAAGCTCTTCACATACAGATGACACCGGACAACAACTAGTTTAACAGAGACATGTAAACGTTTAAAGCTTCCAGGATGCTGGCTATCTATGCTGCATGCAAATTACCCTTCAGGATTATGATAAACAGTAAGCGTAAACTCCAGAAATCTTGATGTTTACTTGTTGTTTATTATATCACCACGGAGAGTTCGTAAAATATCTGCCAGCACCAGTCCCATGAATGTATAAATAACTACTCCTGATTATATTTCATTAAGGGTTGAAACAGGTTTCAGAAAGCTAGATTGTTCTTATTATAAACACTTTTATGTCTATTTTAAACAATAAATTTACCTTGTGAGTTAAAACCAAGTTGTTTACAAAGTTGAATGTCAGTATTACCATCACAGGCCGAGCTCCATGCATTATTGTGACAAATCTCAACATGATTGCTGGACAAGTTGCCATCAGATAATCTGATACTTCCTTCAAGGCACACTCCTTTATTCATAACACAGTAACAATATTTCATTTACAAAGCTGATGTAATATTACTTCTATTATAAATTTAATACACAAGTCAAATCTTAAAATAATATTAATTACTTCAGTCTTTGAGGACAGTATTAATGTTTTATTTTCACTTCACAATTTCTTTCTCAGCCTTCTTTTATTCATTAGATGTATTCTCTCTCTTTCATAGGCTTTTTTTTAATGCAGAATTAACAGTATATGGTCGCCACTGGGAATGAACCCAGGACCGCTTGCTTAAACACAAGCACTCTGATACTGAGCTGCTACAACTAACCAGCAGACAAACACTCCAATTTTGTATTGATATTGTTAGGAATATGGTGGGGGGGGGGGGGGGGTGTAGGAAGCCAGATACAAATTGGTGCGGCCACTATAACCACACCCACTTGGCCACACCCACTCAATTATTCAAGTAATTGGCGAGCGAGCTAGACACTTACAGGGGTAACACAATTGAAAATCGGGGATGTTTGTTTGTTTATATGGCATGGGACGTACGTACCTATGTCATTTTGTACTTTGACCCTCCGTATTTCTGTGTTCGCTCCGCGTTCGACCCCGTCCCAAACTTCACTAAACAGAATCCTCCGGTTTAGCGACCATTACCCGTATCGCCTTAGAAATTGTATTGTTTACGGCTTTGAATTGTTTTGCGGTGCAGTTAAACTCAAAAACTTATGGCAGCTCTATTTCTACTCGAGTTAGTGGCGGTGGTAAGTTAATACGCTATTTGTCACAGTTATAAGCCCTAATCTACTTAAAAATTCATTGTCCACTAGACTTACCACGAAGGTAAGTCTTGCGTAGGTATGTTCAGTAGTGTGAAAGTATTGTGCGTTACAACTACTATTAAGAATATCACAAAGAAAATTTTAAATAACGTGATTTGATTTTGTTGCTTCTTTTTCAATTTAAAGTGTTGCGGGAGCGGTTACTATGACACTGAAACCCCTTTACCGCATACGTAATTTAATAATTAAAATAACTCGACTTTAGGCCCTATCAAAATAATTTCTTGTTTATCATCCCCTCCCTCTCCAATTTTTGACTCAAGAGAAAAAATTTATTTAATTTACTGCGCATGCTTAAGGTGTGCTCTAACTAGAATATTAGTGTGCACCAATTAGAAAAGCATGGCGTTTGTCATAGAGTTCAGATCAGAAATGGTGCCCAGATTCTGACACCCTGGTATGGATGCAGTGTAGCAGAGGGGATGCAGCATAGCTGATCTTTATACTAGCTATAGCTCAGGACAGCTGGATGAATTTTCTACCATGGGAGGGTTTTTGCTGGTCTTAAGGGAAGTGCTTTTCAGAGTTCATCGCCTATTCGCCATGCTACTGAACTGTGCAAGATTTTGGAAACCGAAAACACAAATCCCATCCTATTGCTCTACACAGATGGTGGTCCAGACCATCGCAGTAACTACCCTTCTGTTCAAATTGCAATGATCTGCTTGTTCCTTCATTTGGATTTGGATTTTCTTTGTGCTATCAGAACTCCACCTTACAATATCTGGAAAAATCCAGCCGAGCGAATTATGTCTCTTCTTAATCTGGCACTACAGGGAGCTGGCGTGGCTAGAAGAGCAACATGTGGCAAACGCTACCCAGCCAAATGAACACGGCAGTTTAAACCAAAGGACTAAAAAACAACTGTCATATATACCATTTTTTTCTTTTCCCAGACACATCTGGTTGTGATTTCACTTAAAAAAATGTAATTTTGAAACTTAAAAAAAAAAAAAAAAAGCCTCCCACCCTCTCCAATTTTTGGATGATAAACAAGAAATTATTTTGATAGGGCCTTATTTTAGTAGCTTGAGTGTTAGTTGTTAAAATCAATCATTTAACAATAGTGTAGTTTAAGGCTCGCTCGCCATTTGTGCTCAAGCACACCACTAGTAAGTTTGATTGTGAGAACAGAAAATACGGTGGCTTCTTTTATCAAATGAACCGAATATTTTATTTTATGCTCTGTGTATTTGTTGCGATTTCTGTCCCCTTGTTAATTAAAAGACAACTGCTACCAGGTAGATGCTGCCACCAGAAGCAATTTCGAAGGAATTGGAATAGGAGGGGTTATGGTTGAGGGCTGCCTGTATCTCTCTAATCCAGAACCAAAGGCTCAGTAATTCTCCTTATGGTTTTAATTTTTAAAAAACTGGTGTGTGAACTACAGAACTAGAGACTGACTGATGTGGTGAGCCGACTGGCCAGTTAGAAAACCAGTTGACACACCCACATCTGGAGTGAGCTTGACACAGTAGAAATGTCTCTGAAAGCTGGCTGAATTTGATGGGTTCGAATTATTATGTAGGGTGACCATAAAGAGTAAAGCTGGGGTGCATGAAGTGTGTAAGGTGTAAATGAAATAATCAGGTAAAACATGAGATAAACGATCAATAAATAATAAACATATCAGTCTTACTGCAAATAAAGGAAAAATAAACGAGTATGGTTTATTCTAGCCTGGCTTGAGTGGCTGGAGATAAAATATCAGTGGTCTCCACCACATTATTCAAATGCCACCGTAATCACACCCAACAATTCAGAACAAGCCCGTTTTTTATTATATTACAAAGCTAATGATTATTATAAACAATCTTTGTTCATGTCAAATAATTAATAAGTTAAATTATAATGATAGCTATTATGTAGAGTTATTATTGTATAGCTAATACAGCCACTTCGACATTATAAAGAAAATAAAATGACACAAAAAACACTTTAAAAATTGAATTTGTTCATTAGCTTGAGCTTACAAATGCCTATAGTACAGCCTATGCTACAGTCTCACTCTCAAGAGACCAACGAAAATTCTTTTGCTTAAAAATTATTTTTATCCGTTCAATATTTTTACTCTGCTAAAAAAAATTCAAATGATAAAAATAATCTTTTAAAAAAGAGATTTTTCATTGGTCTGTAGCAGTACTCCTTAAAAGTATAAATACAGAATTGGAGTGGCTTAGATCTAATTGAATATCTAACAATAGCATGACTTTGCAGACTGATGTGTTACAATCACCACACTATTCAGGGTAATCATAGATCTGTGAAGGTCCCAAAACTTTCAATATGTAAATTGTTGACCACATAGGACATTGTTCTTAATTCAGTGAAAGGAATGAAGTTGGAAAATTGTAACTTATTGATAATAAATGTCTTGATATTTCTTCATGTACTATTAGATGCCTTTCTTTTGTGAATATAGGTAGTTTTAATAAACATGACACCAGTATTTATCTTTCATTGTCTGTCCAAAGTGAAATAGTGTCTGTTGATGTGTTTACTATATACTTTTGGAGAGCAATGTTGATGTAACTCCACCGTTACTGAAGGACTGTTGAGTTATTGGGAAATGATGATATTGTACCTAATTATGTTAGAGCTAAAGCATAATATACTTTTGAATGCCACAAACTAGAGCTTCAGTTCAAGATTTGTACAAGCAAGTTCTAATAAGCTATGCCTAAGCATATAGTGAATTAATAATGCACTATTGAAAGGTTTATGCCTGAGGAATGTCTATGAAGGATAAGTAATAAAAACATAAATGTAAAGTAGGTGTAGAATTGAGCATTATTTCTAACAAATAGTATACTTAAAACTATAGCACATTATGTTGGATTATTTAATATTAATATTGGAATTAATATTACCCGTAAAGCTGTTAGCAAGTTGTCTACACACAACTTGGATAAGGGATTCGTCCGTGGAGGATTCATCACAGAGTTCTCTCCAGGCACTAGTGAGGCAAATCTCTATATGACCACTGGATAAATTTCCTCCTGCAAATCTTATTTCGTTTTCAGTGCATACTTCTAAACAGCAATAAGCATCAACCAATTATTTTGTAAACAATATATAGCAGTGATGTACAGCCAAATACTTGTTTTAATAGTAATATCCAATTCATGTATATTTTATTCATCAGGTGAACATTATAAAGCACCACAGGTCTTCTAATTAAAAAGTGGGATGCAAAACAATTAGTACGGTGAACAGGAATATATCACATTTGCCTCATATATTTACTTACTTGGAGTTGTAAAGAAAATTTTTGGACTAAGTGCTGAGAGTCCATTATTGTTAAAAGATTGCATAGAAATCTCATAACTGGTATTAGGAAATAGTTCATCCAGTACTAACGAAAGACTATCTCCTTCCACAATCATGCTAGTAGCCACCTGTTGATCTTTATTTTCAATATGCACTAGGTAGTAGCTCACAGTGCCCCCTGGAAACTCCCACGATAATACAGCATTTGTAGATGTAACTCTTACTAAAGTGGGAGGAGTCAAAAGAGGTTGTGGTAGATCTGAAATAATTTCTCAAATTATCACATAACATTTTGTAAATTGGTTACATACTTAATGATAACGTGGTGATATTCTGAATATTTTCAATAGTAATATCCAAATTAGAAACGGCTACTACAGTAATCCTATATATACATAAATGTGTAAGTAAATTGGCATTACAATAACTGGCACATTTGATCTCAGTATACCTGTAAGCAGTACTTGGCCTCAGAATGTTGTCATTGTTAATCCAATAGTGTGTTGTTACCCTTGTTTTCGTACAGTACTCCACTTCATTAGTGTCCAAATTGTAGACATGAATTCTATAGCTACTTATGAAATCGACATGAGTCCGTGAAGTTAACCACGTGATGTTAATAGCATTAGAAGACAGATTTAGTACTTTAAGATTCAATACTATCACATAAACGAAATCATACAAAAAGTAAATTATTGCAAATTCTGTACTTAGCATTCCATTGTAATAGTAACTGTCTTGGGCAATATTTATAGCAAAATCATTAAATTGCTATGAATATAGTAATAAGCTTTACATATTCTTCATAAAGTAAACAATTCTTTGACCTTACAGCTACATCTACATTAGATTTATCTAGAACAAACATGCATCAATTACAAAACAAATTTATAAGACTTACGAGTTAGTGCAACATAATAAATTTTGGTAAAGGAGCCTACAATATTGGCAATTAGGCATGAATATCTTCCTTGAGCTCCATCAGGTACATTCCACCATGTCAGCATGGACGTATAGACATCATCTAGCTTTGAAGAATTGATGGTAAGACCAGTATAAGCTGTTACATTGAGAGGGATTCCATTGAGTGTCCAGGTTACATTGGGTGACGGCAGTCCAACGAAACTGCAGTTCAAGGAGAGTGTCCCATAAATTGTAGCCTCAACGTGTGTTGCAGTACTTTCTGCATGAATATCTGAACGTTAATAATTATGAAAATACTGGAATTTTAACACTAACAATATAATACCTAGATTTAATTGGGTTCACTAAAACAAAAGAATTGACACTAATTTTGTTAATATTTACTAAGAAATTTTATCTCATTGATCACCTATTTATGAATTCTCAGACTCACAAATAAATTTGTAGTTAAATATATATTACAAAAGAATCAAAAATGTTTTTGAAAAAATTCATAAGGACATAAACATTAATTAGACAACATGATCATAAGATAAATCTTCATTACATGAAAAAAGTAGGAAAAGGTTTGAAATACTGGGTTAGTTGTCAGCTCAGGCTCAATGTCTGCAAGCATTCTGGATAATCATGATAAAAGTTCAACTACTGTATCAGAATTGACAAAAATTTTAATTATTACTGACCGATCTACGAATTTGAAGGGAAGAGAAGCATCCACTATGCTTATTAAAATCCTTTAATTCCCAAATCCTTTAATTCCCTAATCCACATTTTTTCCCCAATAACTAGTAAGGCTTCTCATAATTGATTTTTTTCAGCTGCAGCAAACCATTTTTTCTCCCTTCATTAAGTAAGAATTGGAATAATATGAGAATAATGTTATTTATCAATATGTGTATATAATATTTATATTCTCACTGTTTCAATAAACACTGATATGTGTTTGTTTTTATACTCTGATAATTCATGGGCTTCAAGTTATACAGCATAGTATGGCCAGCTGGATTCTGCTCAAAATTTTGAAATTTTTTTTTTTTTTTCTAAAACAAAATTTCTTAAAAATTTAAAAATTAAAGTGTCAACACAGCATGGTAATTCAGTAACTGAACAGCAGTCCACATTTCTACAATGCAATATTATTGTATTTACCTTTGATTCTAGTTTTAATGTGTGAACAAAGTTTTGATAACCATGAAATACATATTTATAAATTATTGCATTAGTACAGAACAAGAACCAAGAGGTATCGTATTCATAATCTATTGTATGTATAAGTCAACACAGTTTATGCAGCTATTGTCCCATAGGAAATGTGTTATAGTGAACAATAATTTGCTTAGAACAGTATTTCATATTACTTGTGTTATTGACTATTACTCTGCCTTTGTTATTATATTGGGTTATTACCTCCATTTATTGTGCTTGGTACACAATAAATTGATTATTCATTAAGAAAATAGAGATCCAACAATTCTAGCATCCTTTACTGCTATAGTAAACTTACAAATTATTTCTAGATACGAACTTAATTATTATTTGCTGCACATAAATATAGTTTAGTTCGTTAAACTAAAAAAAGATTATAAAGTTACTATAGCAGTAAGGGATGCTAGACATATTGGATCTATAATTTTCCTAAAATGGAGATCCTTTGCCATATGTGTCATCAACTTACAATGTATGGTCAACTCAAACTTAGCAACAGGAATTTCCAATATTTCAGGAACACAGCAAGTGTAAGTGCCTGCCTGGTGTCTGGTGACATTAGAGATTGCCAAAGTTGCAACAATAGAACTTGTGGAGCCAATATAACTGCCATTTGGTGCCTTCCACTTAGGACTGCCTCGAAATCTCTGATTTTTATTTACACAATTTACTGAGACATTGTCATTTTCATTAAATGGTGTCAATGGAGATATAGCTAGTGATCCTCCAGCTACAAAACACATTTTGAAACCACACATTATATATTATTTATATTACACAATTCTTACAATTACCAGTTATTGCACCTAAAGTTATTACTATTTTACATGAACCTTTACTTTCGTCCCTCTCTAATCTCGGAAGTGATCTATAATTAGCTAAGTTTCAGAAAGAAGCTGATTGAGTCTTATGTTGCTTAAGTTTTTGGCTAGTGCATTCCTCAATTTCCTCTCATTATTTATAAGCGTCATTGATATAATTAATTGTAACTATTATGTTGAAGAACAATCACAGAAGTTGTTCCTGTAACGGTGCTCTACTCTGTCGATAGCTAGAGCTTCCACCACACAATGAATCTGACTAATCGAACAGTCTTTAGGTATGAAATGTTCAGTAATAATCAAAATGCAGCTATTCTAACTTTCGTCAGACTGAGCTACTCTACAAAAATCACAAGAATATATGCACAAACATGAAACAATGAGTCACAACATCGTTAACACCTAACTGGGACAGCTCAGTAAACATGAAACCACTATTGAACCCCTAATCACAAAAAATCACTTCTCTGGTAGATGGGTTTATAATTATAAGACCTCCACAATACTAATAAAAATCATAATTTATAAAGTAGAGTATCTAATTGTGCTTTGTGAACAAAAAATGTTTTAAATTGTATTTTCTGTTCATTCTTAAAAATATTTTCAGCTTCAGGTTGAACAAGTTTCAGTTTTATTTTGTTACTCTATTCCAATGTACAGTTAATGCAGGCACAAAAAGTTCAAAATCTATTTCTAAGACAGCTTGAGGTCTTGCCATATTCAGAATCTATACATTATGTGATGACACTCTTTCAAATCTTCTTCAAAAATTCTGTCTACTGTGTTTACTAGCCTCACTAAGTTAGTAAAATTGTTTATATAGATATAATATGTATTTATTTCATCCTAGATATCTTCACAATGATATCTTTAGGTACATGACCCGTGAAATAACTCACGATATTTCACACTGCGGATTTCATGCTGTACTGCACAAACTCATTACCCTTGTAGTTATAGCAACTGGGCCAAACTTTTCATATTTTCTGGTTTTTACAGCTACTTTCCTCTATAAATTAGCCTGCTCATGAAATATTTCGCCATATCATACTCTGACTCATGTAATAAGTATTATTTATTCCACCCTAGATATCTTCACAATGATATCTTTAGGTACATGACTGGTGAAATAACTCAAGATATTTCAAGCAAGATTGTATATGTCAAGCTGTACTGCAAGCTATAGCAACTGGGCTGAGTCAATTTTCTTGGTTTTTACAGCTACATTCCTCATGTAGCCTACTCAACTGGGTTAGAGCAGCTGCTATATATCAATCAGCTGGAGGTGTAGGTAGCTCCTAAAACCAACTTTACTATGTGAGTTACCAGTCCTCTAGTACTAACTTTAACAGTGAAGATATCTAGTGTGGAATAAACCACTTATTACACTCTACTATCACTAGATATTTCACTCTTGGGCTTTATTTTCACTCGCCTCCAGCTCATGAAAATAAATTAGCCTGCTCCTGAAATATTTCACCATATTACATTCTGACTCATATATATATATATATTTATTGCAGCTTTGATATTTTTAATTGAATATTTCCGCATCACGCGAGCGTTCTGTATTCTCCCATATTGTACGGTTTATATTGTACGGTACACTACGCATGCGCGTAGCGAGTAAAATCAATGAAAATGGAATTGTAACCGGTTGAGAAAAAATATCAAGGCAGCAATAAATCACTTATCACACTCGTCGTACAATATGGGAATGATATTTTACTCTCACGCCACATTTTCACTCGCCTTTGGCTCGTGAAAATATTTTGCGTGCTCGTAAAATATTTTCCCATATTGTACTCTGACTCGTGCTATAAGTATTATATATATATTATATATTCCACCCTAGATATCTTCATAATGATATCTTTAGGTACGTGGACCGTGAAATTAGACTATTCAGCTGGAATGCAAGCTGGAGTGCGCTACTAAAGGCACCCAGGCGTTGCTATGTGCCAGCACCCTTAATAGAGCAATGTTGTACTCACTGCATGATATTTCAATGATCAATAATTATTTTATAGGAAGCTGAGGCTCTTCAATATTGTGGAGCTAGAAGTTACATAAGGCCAGGTATTGTCCTATGGATAATATGTGTCCAGCTATTTCGAATTCTTCAACTATTAGAATGATGAATAATTTTATCATGGAACAGACGTTCTCCCTTCACTCATACTATGCATCGCTAAGTATGCAAATTTTAGGGTTTTGGCATGCTTTTCAAAACTTTGAGAGATTTTTACCTATCCACAGCCTTTACGTAAAAATTTACCAGCTCTTCTAAAAATTGTTATATTATTATTGATGGAAAATGTCCGGCTCATTTCATGTTTCAAATAATTTAATAGCTTGCAAATTAGCTGTTATAACTTACGCACTGAGAAGAAGGTCCCACTGTAAATAATAGGTATACCAGTACTAACACATGTCACAGTGATTGACTGGAGTGGATTGAACATCAGACTAGTCCAATTGTTTATCACAAGTGCATTGATTGACGTGTTAATGAAATAATCTTGAGTATTAGTCAGCATTACTCCAGCTAGACTGAATGTGGCTACATTACCACCACATATAAAACAAAATGGAGCTGTAGTGTTGACAACTCCTACAGAGACTGAACCAAAAGGAACTGACAAAGTTGCATTCTGTTCACACTGTAGAGCAGTTCCTGTGCACAATAAAAGCACTATATGTAATATACAACTAAATACTAACAAAAAAATAACTGCATTTATTTTCATTTTTTTGTTGGCATACGGAAAAAAATCATTATTTGCCTTTCTTAGCTTAGTTTCCAGCTAATATTTTTACATAGCTTTTGTTTGTTAACCTGTTAAAGAATACTATTCAATGTAAGCACCAAGATGAGATCAAATTTGAGATTTAGAATGAGCCAAGCCAAGAAGATTGTGTACCAGACCAGGTTGGATACTTGGATTATTTATTGTAAGAAAATTAAAGAATTTGAATCTATTATCATGGTTATAGCTGAATTAAAATTTAAACAGCAAAAACACCAGATACAAACATCAACAACAAAATTGGAAAATGAATGCCAGAATGTAACTATATCTAAGCAATCACTCCTTTGTCATTTCCCCATTCTATGCTATCTCTGCAACTGCATATACATAGCTACTAATAATATTTTATACAAATTGAGGTAAAAGAATCGTGAAATAGTGCTTACCATGAATTTTTTTCGGTGTAATAAAGAGGACCAAATACAGCAGCAAGGAGATATAACGAACTACCATTATTCTTACACTGTGGCTGCTCTTATGTTAGCTCGAACTGGTAATAGGAAAATTGCAGCAAGTGATTAGTGCATAATCGTAAATCCGTTCTTTATAAGCGCAGGTTCACGAAGAATAGAGGATCAACTATTTGTTTAACATCCGTTTTCACTACGACACAGCGTGCACCTCAGAACTGACGACAATACGTAGTCTGATTTTAGTCCCACGGGCCAGACTCTCATCATTCGAATACCGTTATGTACCCTGAAGCCAATTTCACTTTTGACCTCAACACGCGCAAATTTCACCCGGTTCAGGCATAGTCTGGCGTAGCCAGACCCTTTACCCAACCGCTACGCGGGAAGGCAATCACGTACCTTGGCTGTTCTAGAGCTAGCCCCACGATTTTGGGGGGTGGTCAATTAACATTCTTTTGGCCGTCTCCTAGGCCAACATGAGTGGGCGTCTGACCACTCTAAGAGGATCCTGCGCCGCTAACAATCTCTAGTCGCCATGTCCTTTTCTGAGACTGCTGTGCGTGCTGCTGCTGTACATTCCTCTGAGCGTTTAGGTTATAGGAATTTGAAGGAATTGCAGATGCAGGTGATCGTGGAATTCGTAATGGGTCAGGATGTGTTCGCAATTCTTCCCACAGGTGCCTGGCTTCCAATACTCTATGATAAGTTGCATGAAGATTCAAACAGGAGTATTGTAGTTGTTGTCACCCCATTGACAGCTATAATGGAAGACCAGGCAAGTGGGAATTGATGTAGGCATGCAAATATTGTTAGCTTTCATACATTTTCTAGGTTTTGTGCTGGTCAACAAAGGGACTTTCAGTAGCAGCAGTTCATAGTGCCACTACACCTGAAGTGAAGGCTGGTGTACTTAAGGGAGAGTATGGCTTAGTTGTTTTTACACCAGAATTATAGTTGGAGAGAAGATGGAGGGATGTGTTACATAGCAAGCCATATGAGCACAGAGTCCGAGCGTTCATAATTGATGAAGCTCACACAGTAAAAGAGTGGTGTGTTATAGTTTTTTTAAATTTATACTACTCATATGGATAACAAGAAGTCTTTATTGATTGATTTTAATTTCATATAAAATAGCTTGTGTTACAATTTTCATCCAAAAGTTTGATTACATTCTAAACAAAGAGTACCCATGAAATTTTATTAAGAAAACTTTGTTATAATTTATAGGGGTGAATCATTCCGTGAAGCGCTTCTTCACATTGGTGAAGTAAGAAGTTTGTTACCTAAGGGAGTAAATATAATGGCTTTGACTGCTACTGCAACTAAAACACTTCAGAGGCAAATCGCATATATTCTTGGAATGTACTTACTTGCCCAAGGTGATTACAGTGCCACCTTGTAAGAACAATATAATGTATTCCGTAACATCTCACACTTCATTGAAAAATACTTTTGAACCACTTTCGAAGAAGCTAAAAGAGGAAGGAACAAATATGTCTCGCATGATAATCTACTGCCGAAGTATTGTTGACTGTGCTGATATATATGAGTTTTTAAAGTGAGCTTGGGGACAGTTTCCTTGTACCACCTGATGCTCCTGATATCAAAGTTTCGCCTAGTGGATATGTATACTTCAAATTACTGACGAAGAAGTAAAGAGTCAAATTGTGGTCTCATTTTCAGACGAAAGAGCACCTCTTCGATTGGTATGTGCAACGTCAGCATACGGCATGGGTGTGGACTGTCCTAATGTCAAAGAAATTATTCATTATGGTGTACCATCTGACACAGACTTATATACAAGTAACTGGGCGAGCTGGTAGAGATGGCAAGCCCTCATTAGCCATTCTTGTATCACTCAAGTCGGTGACAAGACATGCAGAAAAATCTATGAGAGACTACCAAGCAAATTATGACATTTGTCAGAGAGACTATTTTATTTAATGATGTTGACAATTATGTACATGAAAATTCAGTGGTATAGGCTGTATGTGTTGTGATATATGTTTTCAAGCATGTGAGTGCGGAACATGTGTCATAAAACAATCAAATTTTATTTTTATTTAACATTTTTATAAGAAATTTTTTTTTTTATGCAGAAAAATTGATGTATTATAATTAGTTTTTAATATGAGCCATGATCCATCTTTTTATAGCAACAGTTGAATGTGCATGCAGTGGATGCCTAGGATTAGGAAAAAAATGTATGACAGCGATTGGGAAATACTTTGAAAACAGAAGTGAGCTCATTCAAGATAATTCTCATGTCCTTCATTTCACTTGCTTTTTGATGTCTTCCACTTTCATGTGCCACTTCGTTTTCTGTGTCAAAATTGTTTAGCACTGGAGATAGTACATGCAAAACCCTTGAAACCTTCATAATGGAATTTACTGTCTTGTTGGCACCAAGTCCACTGATTGATGTCTTAACGAGCCTGTTCAGGTGTTCCATATGGAGGTCATTTGGAATGTTGGTTCCTTTCAATCCCTTGGTACATGGACTTACCGACACCGATGGAGATGTAGCTGCCAAGCAAATTCTCTTTGGTTGTGGAGGTGGAAGCGAAGAGGAATGGTGCTGTGCTTGTAAAGAAGTGGTGGAGTGCTGTGCTTGTGAAGAAGTAGTGGAGTGCTGTGCTTGTAAAGAAGTGGTGGAGTGCTGTGCTTGTGAAGAAGTGGTGGAGTACTGTGCTTGTAAAGAAGTAGTGGAGTGCTGTGCTTGTAAAGAAGTGGTGGAGTGCTGTGCTTGTGAAGAAGTGTAATGGACTGCTGTGCTTGTAAAGAAGTGGTGGAGTGCTGTGCTTGTGAAGAAGTGGTGGAGTGCTGTGCTTGTGAAGAAGTAGTGGAGTGCTGTGCTTGTGAAGAAGTAGTGGAGTGCTGTGCTTGTAAAGAAGTAGTGGAGTGATGTGCTTGTAAAGAAGTGGTGGAGTACTGTGCTTGTAAAGAAGTAGTGGAGTGCTGTGCTTGTAAAGAAGTGGTGGAGTGCTGTGCTTGTGAAGAAGTGTAATGGACTGCTGTGCTTGTAAAGAAGTGGTGGAGTGCTGTGCTTGTGAAGAAGTGTAATGGACTGCTGTGCTTGTAAAGAAGTGGTGGAGTGCTGTGCTTGTGAAGAAGTAGTGGAGTACTGTGCTTGTAAAGAAGTAGTGGAGTGCTGTGCTTGTGATGAAGTGGTGGAGTGCTGTGCGATCTTAGTCAAAATTACAGTAAGTTTGTCTTCCACCTGAGATTGTAATTTATGAAGCCTCTGATAGATACCAAAGCAAACTCTACACATTTTCCCAGGATCCTGTTCATTGATGTTAATTTCTTCTATGGTGACTCCTTGCAGCAGTAGTTTCTTCCTTACTAAGGATAGCCACAAAGCAGTTACCCTTTCACGAGTCCAAAGCACCAGCAGAATCAGGACCCAGATTTACTCTTTTCACATTTTCTATAAGAGAAACTCCACAGCCTATGCAAAACATCTTGCGAAGTACCTCTGTCAACTGATATCAACTACTAAACTTTGCGCAAAGAAAAGATATGTAACTGCGCAGAGTGCCTACACCCACGCAATAAAGTATCCGCGGTTTTTTGGGTAGCAACGTCCCGCAAATAGCGGGGGGGTGCGGTTAAAGTTTAAAGCCACACCTCTCTCCGACCTACGGTGGCCTTTCCACCAGCGTAGGCTGCGATAGCGATGAGCTGCAGACTTCGGAGGAAGGGTAGAAGTTAGGGAGAGGGGGGAAGCATTTAGTGCTGCTCAGGTTCCCCTTTTAAATGCTATATTCAAAGCTGGATGGCTGGTGGGTGTTTCAGTGAAGCATATGCATGTGTTGGAAGAAGCTGCTGATGATACTAGCTTAACTGTGCAACAAGTAGCAGTAAGTTACGAAGATGTGGCTTAGTATAGAGTGGCTATGTTATTTATTTGGTCTAGGATTGTATGAAAAAGAAATAGTACAACATAGAGCATGCCAGAAACACTGGATCAGTGAAGATTTTTCAAGATACCTTTGACGTCCTGGCAGAATTTTCAACAGGAATAGGGAAATGAAATGGTTAGGTGAACGGATATTTAATAATGCAATTTAAGTTGTTTTGTTTTGTTTTGTTGTTGTTTTTTGCACAAGAAGGGGCAGGGTGGTGTGATCCAGGGCTCCGCTAGAGTAGTTTGTATTACACAGATTTATGGAATAGTCCGGCATCAAACTATTTCCCCCTCAAAACAACACTATTCTGCCATCTTTGCAACTATAACTATGGTACAAACAAAATAGTTGAACCACGGCGGCAACTTTTGGAATTATTGCTAGATAGTCGCCCTCTCCCTAGGGCTTCCTCCACAGGATCGGGTTGGTTATCAGCGATAATTCCTCAAACACATGGTTTATATCATGTATATAATAATTAAACCATTGGTTTTGAGAACTATCACTCCAGCCCGGAGAGGGTGTTTATCTAGTGATAATTCTGAATTGCCATGGTATAACTATTTCATTCCATGGTTACCATTTCATACTGTGTTAACGACCAAATAATAGCATTTTTTGATGTGAAAATTTGTCCAACATTAACAATTATAGCAGCGAGGGTACAAATGTATTGTATAATGAGAAGTATAGAGTGAACTGACAAGTGTTGTAGTAATCATTTAGTGATCATGATTGTAAGGAAGGGATCATAGAATGTATACATATAGTAGGAGACAAAATATAGTTTCGGATTTCATTCCATAGTACGGCCATAAAATGATAGTCTTTTTACCATAGTATTTACTGTTACGTTCCGTACCGTTTGGACTAAACGGCCAGCACCGAATACTAAAACGGTAAAAAAAGGTTATAAGCTTTTCTGTCGATTCACATAATATATTTTCTAGCTAGAAACTCTTCCATAGCTATATCAGGAACCTAAGACCTCGTATCGCCCGTTCAACACTGCGTGGATAGTGCAAAAAAGCTCGTACAAAATTTAGCTTGCGTCAATAAAGCTGCAGACCGAAGTTTCGACGGGCACACAGCTATAATGAGGTCCTCACTTTGTAGGTCTTCTGTTAACTACTGATGAACTTTCAGTAGTAAAAATTCTAAGCCTGAGAAGGCCCTAACATCAAGAAAACATCGATACTGTGAGGTAGTCGAGCTAACAATTCTCCGCGAGACAACTTCGAATAGGACGGTATCTTTTCTTTTTTTTACCTGAAAAGCTCCGCCTCAGGAGCCTGTAAACAAAAAATCAGAATGTTTTATTGGATAAACAATTTTTTATAATTTCTTTGAGCGAGGCGTGGGGTGAACGAAAAAGATTAAAATGGTAACGCCGGTCGAACGGAACGGCCGTTTTTTACCAAACGGCGTACAGTTTTCCCCCCCCCCCTCCCCCCGTTTTTTTTAGACATGTGACGGCCGTTCTACGGAACGGAATTCGGAACTTTATTTTGTCTCCTACTGTATGTGGCACAGCACAGATCACACTACCTGTATAACTACCATTGCATCCCAACATGAAAAGAGAAATACTCCCACACGGTCAACCTCTAACGAGTCAGGTCGTAAAGACTGGCCTCTCGGTTGTCGTCTGAGACTTCCATTCATAGTAATCAGACAGGGATTGTTTATTGAATTTGGTTCCCCATTTTGGATTCCCACTAACTAGCATTGGGTGAGCAAAGTGAGACCCTCACTAACAAGTCTCAATTGAGATTTTGGTATTTAATATGGCAAAGTTGCGTATCCACCCCCAGAGGCTACCTTATAACATTATCAATAGAAATTTAGAGAAAAGACTTTTAAATAATGCCAGGAAAAAACATGGCAGAGAGCTGCAGAAACAGAAGAGGAAAGAAGTTTGCAGTGAGGCCTTAGCAGAGTTCATTTTCTATTCTATATGTGGCTGTGGTAAGTTATATTGGTTAATGCACTGTTTGTCACAGTTATTAATCTTATGTACCAGATTTGTTCTAGCTTGAAAATCCATTGTGTAATAGTCAAGAATACATTATAATGCTTTATCCACTGGAATTATGGTACAATAAAGCATTTTCAACTAGCGTACTTCGGAAAGGTGGCTTGCTTAAACATAATCTCTTGGTTTACCAATGCTTACCCAGAATGTTGATTTTTACCTCTTGAAAATCCTTTGTCCAATAGTCAAGTCATGAAGAGAATACAATGCAAGTCTTGTGCTGGTATATCCAGTGAACAAGTGTGTGTGTGTGTGTGTGTGTGTGTGTGTGTGTGTGTGTGTGTGTGTGTGTGTGTGTGTGTGTGTGTGTGTTGCAAGAATATAGCACAAATAAACTAAAATAACTAGCAAATAAATATTATAATTGGCTGGTATTCCAATTTAAGTTTCAGTCAGACCAGCTCGCTCATTGTTGTGCAGAAGCACATCATTAGTACTACATTAGCTGTGGTTTGATAAGTACGGATACTGACGTATGTGTAACAATGAGGAGTTAGAAATGATATAACACAGTAACAAGGTGATATCATGTGAAAGTGATATAATACACATGTACAAATACAAAAGAATTGTGGAGGCTAGCTAAGTATAAATGTGGAATGATGGTGAAATGACTAGCTAGTATTGACAGTGGAATATTTAGCTTTAGTCTTCAACACAACACAATATATTTACAGAGAGCATTGGCTATGCTGTCGCAATTGAAACAATACACATTTTGAGGTGTGTATGGAAAAACTTAACAAACACACATACACACACAAACACGCATGGAGGATATTATACAATTATTTTATTTTATTATTTTATTATTTAATTATTTATTTATTTATTTATTTATGCTTTACCTATTTATGAGTGCTTCAAATTTCCGGTAATGGCTTCGGAGAGATGAAACTTAATCAAGAAGAAGTAGACTGTGAGCTTAAAAGAAGAAGGTATATTTCAATCATAATTGGCGAGCGAGCGTAGCGAGCGAGACACTTACAGGGGTAACACAATCGAAAATCGGGGATGTTTATAAATTTATTTGTATATATGTTTGGACGTACGTATGTCATTTTGTACTTTGACCCTCGCGTTTTTGTGTTAGTTATGTGGTCTACCCCGTCCCAAATTGCACTAAACAGAATCCTCTGGTTTATCGATCAGTACCCGTATCACCCTAGAAATTGAATTGTTTACCGTTTTGAATTCTTTTGCGGGTGCAATTCAAACTTGAAAACTTAAGGGACTTCCATTTCTATTCGAGTTAGTGGCAGTGGTAAGTCAATGCGCTCTTTGTCATGGTTATAAGCCGTGCCCACAGTATTTACCTGAAAATACATTGTCCACTAGACTACTGCGAAGATAAGTCTGTGTAGGTGCATTTCCAGTTTTGTCAAAGCATTGTGTGTTACAACCACTACTTAGCTAAAGAATATCACAAAGAAAACTAATAACGTGTATTGTTTTGTTGTTGTTTTTTCCCCTTCAATTCAAGCAGTTGCAGAGAGTTGTTACTATGGCACTGAAATCCCTTTACCGTGTATGCGAAATTAAAAAACTGGACCTAATCAGTAGCTTCAGTGTTAGAAGTCAAAATCATTCATATAAAAATATTATAGTCTTTAGGCTCGCTCGCCATTTGTGCTCAAGCACATCACTAGTATATCAGATTATAGTAGATTAGATATGTATTGTTTTATAATAGTGTTACAGTAGGTCCCATGAACAGTTCTGAATTTCATTTTGTGGAAGAACTGTAAATGGGTGCAGTCAGCCATTCATTCACTATGTTTATTAAACTTTGTGTGTGTGCATGACAGAGTTCTAGTTGTTGTCCTGTCAGTTTGTGTGTCTGTATGTCTGTCATGCTGTGATTTTAGAGATACTGACAATTAACCATTGAATTAGGTAGGAACTTACTCAGAACAAAGATTTAAGACCTTTTATTGTGTTACTTTTAAATTTGGGCTTTTTTTGAAAATCTGGCGCTATCAGCTCTGTGTGTAGCGGGTAACTCCCCTTTTTGTCACATTGTAATCACGTGAGCTAATAATTAACCCTCAGTGTGCATGCGCGAGAGGGTTACAGTACTCGATCTGTCTGTCAGTCGGTCATTGTGCCAGCATCTCTTATTGTTTCTGAAAAATCTGGTTATTTATAGGCTGTGTGAGCGTAAGTGATTGTTGGTAATGCCCCCTAGTCATGCCATACTAATGTGAACAAATAATTTCTTGGCTGCCCATGGTAGTTTTGCATTAAAATTTTCTCAGCAGTTTGTTTCTCATTGAAACTACTGGTGAGATGAGTGTCGCTGGTAAGCTACTCTCATGAAGAAAACATTAACGTCTACAGTTTCATTGCACGAGTTGCTCGACTTACTCAAGCTTTATATCGACATACGTGAACATACAATACATATTGGCATATTCATATTCATACTACTCCAAAATAAATTTACTTTTGGTCTTTGTAATAGCTAACTAGTGTATAGTAACGCTGAGGGTTCACACCCTTGGTGCTCCATTGCATTTCATTAGTATCCAGTAGATTTGCTTTATGCTGAAAAGTTAACTGAGTACTTGAATTGAAGATTCTTGTTGAAATTATCAGAGTGCGTCTCTTACCTGTTTAAATTCTCTTAAGAGACAGCATTTACATCTACCTTTTTCATTGCACAGCTTTATTGATACCTCATTGGTCTGAATAATGATTATAACTAGTATGGTAGCGCTGAGGGTTCGCACGTTTAGTGCTTCAGTTACTATTACATTCCGTACAATTCAAACTACATTGTCACTACATTAACATAAAGTGTTATTAAAAATAGTCGAGCTCTATCTAGAAACTCTTCCATGACTCTCTAATTATAACATCAGTTCTCACTCTCTCTTTTCTATATAATGTAAATTTATATTAACTATACTTTAGACTTTTTGCCTAATTTCTTCTGAATGACGGAGGTTTAACTCTCAGAGGCATTTAAAATATAATTGTTAGTGTGTGATCACTGTTTAATGTATTATGATAAAAAGATGCTATCAGTCACCACAAAAACTTCCACCTAGACCCCCTGAGGAGGTCTCGTGGCAGCATGAAGTTGAAGCATTGTGATAAGGATTCAGTTTTCAATGTGGTTTCAATACTTAGTATGCAGCACACTGTTTCATTGAATGACTCTCAAAGTCTAGTTTCAAATAATCAAATTGTCTGAGTGGGGCTATAGCACATGAAGTATGTACCAATTGATGAAACTGATATCTTTGTTGTTGTTTTTTGTTGTTTGTTTGGGACTGTGTAGGATGCGTTTTAGGATTGATGTGATTACGTATTCCAAATAATGCCCATCTTATAGTACAGTTAAGATCACTGGCCATAATTCTGAATCAGTACCAATTTTTAATACTAAAAACTTCGTAATGGTCAATAATAGACGCAATATATATTTTGATGAAATCATTATCGGTCGTAGATAAACTTGTTACTGTGACTTATCATAGGCCGCCAATAATCGACCAGAACTTTTACACTCACACACAATATATCTTCTTTCTCACGACAGAGTTTCCACCTAAGTAAGCCCTGAAGTTTGAACTTTCATTTGAGTGGCGGAACTCTTTGCAGATAAATCCCTGAGATATGTAGTGGACTCCCTCGAATTCTGTCATTGATGACCGATACCTATTATGATTTTACTTCAAATTGTATTGCTTTATTATCGACCACTAAAAAAAGAATTGGTATGGATTCAAAACTATGATCATAGCCATGCAATTTTGAGGTATTATCACATTACTATCAGAACAATAATATCGTAATAGTGTGGGCTAATACGCTCTTGACTTTCGTCATCCAAAAAGATTCCTGGCAGCGTTTTTGTTCCCACAAGTCACAAGCACAGTGTAGCCACTCCTTCCTAGCCAAAGTCAAACAAAAATAATGACAAGTATTACACAGCTCCATATTACTATTGTGAGTGTTTTGTGAATGTACACCAGTTGATAATAAATAATTTCCATGCATGATGCCCAGACACTATGCCAGTCGATAGGACCGGGATGGTGGATAAAAGGTACCGGTTATAGGTGGCTTACTCTATGACTTTTTTTTTTTCTTGTTTTTTTTGGTTTTTGTTGTTATTGTTGTTGTTGTTGCTGTTTGTTTGTCGTGGTGAATAGACCCGTAGCTATGCTTTGTCAGAATTGAAGTTGTGTGTGGGATGATTGTGATGGTGGAGTTTCTTTGTTTGTAACACATCTAGTACACATATAGTTTGGTATACACCTGGTGTAAAGTAATACACACAGTATATTCCAGTATTACAATCTGTCACACTCGATGTTCACTGGTGTAAACAAGATAAAGTCACTGGAGCATTTCATGTGTATAACAAAAGTATATGACTGTACACTGGTATATCCAAGTATTTGCATAGTGTTGCTCGTTACAGAGTTCACTATTGGCTGGTGGTTCCACTGTAAATGCATATACCCAGTACAGCTATAATAATATACATTAGTTTGTACAGTACACATACAATACTAAGTATAGCAACTACAGTGTCCAAAAACTGCATTATGCAACAAATAAATTATGTATGTGCAATCAGTTCATATGCCGTATGAGGACTTCTATGCAGCAGTTCAGCACCAGCGAGCATACAGTGAAACCTCTGATAGTGAACTATCTAAGTAAATCACCTGCTATCTATGTGAACTTTCTGTTTGCCCTTACTCACTCCCAATAGTAAACGTGTGGCCTATCCTCCCTTTAAAGCAATCATCTTATTTCTGTAACAACATAACTAATGCAACGCATGCTATTAATAATATAAACAACTTCCGAAGGCAAACAACCCTTGACTTGTGAACTGATAGCCTGGTCCCAAATTGTTTTCACTTCGGAGGTTATGCACATGTCTGAGAACTCTTGGGATTTCATCTGACCCCAGCATCAGTTGGGTAATCCACCTCCTACAAATACATAAACTGTGTGATCCTGTGCCCATGCATCACAGATCTTTGCCCCCACTAACTGGCCTTTATTATAAAATGTATGCTGTTTCTACAACATCATTCAATGTGAGCCAAAAATATTGATGACATTTTACATTACAACATGACCATTGTTTCTTTACAATAATATGTTCGTCCTGCATGAACAACCCCAAATCAGACATCCAGAAATTCCACTCGTCAATAGACACATCCTGCCATGATTCCAGACATGAATTGGTTGCCACTGTCCTGGAGTGATCCCAGATGCAAACTGATGGTGGTCTTTCTCTGAAGATAACATAAAAAAATACAACCAAAATGAGAAGAAGAAAAAAAACAAGAAAAAAAAAAGGAAAAAAAAAAACAACAACAACAAAGAACATCTGTTGATTACTTTAGATTCTCTTTCATACATAAAGTTTCATGTGATGCACAAAACATTAAAGTTGGTAAGATGATACAAAAATGACAGTTGGTAAGGTGTGACTGAATGCGTGAATCAAGTGAATATAATGTTAATGCTATATTATATTACAACAACATCACTAACAAACATGGCCCCTAAATACACTATCTTGAATTTAAAACACCCCCCCCCCCAAAAAAAAATAAATAAATAAATTGAATAAATAAACAGACGAACAAAACTTAAAGAATGTGTGTGGGTGGATCAATGTTTTGATATGCAAGCATTTGTTTGAGTGCTAAAGGTTTAGTTGCCAACCATAGGCAATTCCCAGATCTATCCTGATGTGCTAATTGTAATGCAATTTTGCTATAGCTACTTCTCGCAGTTGTAATGTCTACTTTGACTCCGCCTTTCTCGATGATTTGAAAGATCTGTCATTGCACCATCTCAGTATTGTAGTCAATGGAAAGATTAATTATTAATTTAATAGGCATGTTGGTGGGTGTGGTCCGTTATTGGAATATTGGGAACTACATTAAGGACGGAGGGGGCAGGGTGGGAGGGGGAGGGGGACAGGGGGGAGAAGGGAGAAGTGTGGTAAGAGAGTGTGTGACACATTTACATATAACAAAGTCACTACAAAATTTGCACTGCCCTGACTATATTTGCTAGTCTATTTGAATGTACCCTTTCAACCACACCACTTGTCTCTCCCTGGCCAGTGCTTTAGTAGTGAGTGTGGTGAGAGCAACATGTCAAAACCAGTTAATAAGAATCACCAGGTACCCCCACTAATAACACTAGTGGTGTGCTTGAGCACAAATGGCGAGCGAGCCTTAAACCACACTATTGCTAAACGATTGATTCTAATTTTAATTTTTTAATTAAGAAGAAGAGCTGAAGAAAGGAAGGAAGGAGGGACATAAGAATAGCTGAAATAGTTCAGGGAAAAAGATAGCAAGAAAGGGAAAGTGCTAGAGGATGATAACAATGAATAAAAAAACAACAACTTATGCTACTGCATTCTTACTTTGTAATACATCAAGTGCCACTGTGTGGTGGGGTACTTGCTAGCAACTGTTAATGTTGGACAAATTTTTACCGCCAAAACCTGCTATTATTTGGTCATTTACACAGTATGAAATGGTAACCATGGAATAAAATAGTTACACCACGGCAATTCAGAATTATCACTAGATAAACACCCTCACCGGGCTGGAGTGATAATTCTCAAAACCAATGGTTAATTATTATATACACGATATAAACCATGTGTTTGAGGAATTATCACTGATAACCAACCCGATCCTGTGGAAGAAGCCCTAGGGAGAGGGCGACTATCTAGCAATAATTCCAAAAGTTGCCGCCGTTGTTCAACTATTTTCCATAGTTATAGTTGCAAAGATGACAGAATAGTGTTGTTTTGAGGGGGAAATAGTTTGACCGGACTATTCCATAAATCTGTGTAATACAAACTACTCTAGTGTAATACAAACTACTCTAGGGGAACCCTAGATCACACCACCCTGCCCCTTCTTGCGCAAAAAAAAACAAAAAAAACTTAAATTGTATTATTAAATATCAGTTCACCTAACCATTTCATTTCCCTATTCCTGTTGAAAATTCTGCCAGGACGTCAAAGGTATCTTGAAAAATCTTCACTGATCCAGTGCTTCTGGCATGCTCTATGTTGTACTATTTCTTTTTCATACAATCCTAGACCAAATAAATAACATAGCCACTCTATACTAAGCCACATCTTCGTAACTACTTACTGCTACTTGTTGCACAGTTAAGCCAGTATCATCAGCAGCTTCTTCCAACACATGCATATGCTTCACTGAAACACCCACCAGCCATCCAGCTTTGAATAGAGCATTTAAAAGGGGAGCCTGAGCAGCACTAAATGCTTCCCCCCCTCTCCCTAACTTCTACCCTTCCTCCGAAGTCTGCAGCTCATTGCTATCGCAGCTATATCCAACTATGCTCTACTAACTAAGGCTTCCCAAACGCAAAAAGGAGCTCACTAACGTGGGTGGAAAGGCCATGGGTCGGAGAGAGGAACTTTAAACCGAAATGGCTGGGTGTACTTTGAACCTGTGGAAAACTGGTAGATAATTGATTGGAAGGAAAGCTAGAGAAATTCCAAAACCCACATCGCAACCTATTATTTTATCCTTATGTAATTGCATATAGCTAATAGCATCGAAGAAATAAAGTCATACCATCATTTAACTTCACACATACAAAATAAGTTGCTGAAGCAATATTTTTACAAATGAGATGTTAAAAAAACAGCAACAAAAAGTATGATATCCAACAGAATATTGTTCACATGAAAATGAATGTGCATATCTAGCGTTCACAGAGAAAGGCTAGGCAATATGAGTCAGAACATGGATCAACTGAAGGATGGTAACAAACAGGCTGCTTCTCCTGCCCCATTCAGTTCAAGTTGCCACCATTTCACACAGGGAAACTCCTTTTACATCACTGCAGAATGCTACATTTAAAAAATCACTGGTAAATACATCATTCTCATATGCAAGTTTTAATTAATAAACCCTTCCCCACCCCCCCCCCCCCCCCACCCCCAATGTTTTCAAATTATTTTAGCAGACTGCTAACAAACATATGTATGTGAGCTTTATATGGATTGTTATTCTTTTGTGGTAAAGTTTGTGACAACCATTTGTGAATTAGAACTATTTTCCATAAGAATAATAGCTATTTGGGATCATGGCTTCCTGGTAAAAACAACTTCACTGATGATAACCACAAACCATTTGACTGAGCCATTGATTGTGGTCTGTGGTTTCTGAACCATTTGAAGAGCAATAGATATAGTTGGACCGATACCACAGGGTAGAAATAAATGTCAGTACCTTTTGACAACGATTTGTATGGCCACTAGATGGCCTGATGTGGTTCCACTTAAATCTATCACTGCTAAGTCAGTAGCAGATGCTTTAATTGGTGTGTTTGGTAGAACTGGCCTGCCATTCCAAATTGTGTCGGATAATGGTATGCAGTTCTCAGGTGAACTCATGAAGGAACTTGGTATTATATTGGGAACAATCTTGTTCATACTACTGCTGCTCATCCTCAAAGCAATGGGGTTGTGGAAAGGATGCATTCCACTTTAGTAGGAATGCTTAGAAAAGCCGTTGCTGCTGGTCTTGATTGGGTAGATCAGATTCCGTTTGCCTTGTTTGCCTTACGGCAAATGCCCCTGTAAATCCACTGAATTCAGTCCTTATAAATTGATTTGGGGTCATAACATGAGAACTCCACTTAATATTTATATTGTGGATGGAGATTGAAGAGTTTTGATAGATTGAATAGTAGTGAATGGGCCAATAAGTTAGCAGAGAAATTGGAAGTATTAAGAGATTGGGCAGCAGATAGGAGTGATATTGAGAGTGCTAAGAGGAAGGAGAACTATGATAGAGGGAAGAGTGAGAGGAAGTTAAATGTTGGTGATAAGGTTTGGGTCAGGATCCCTGGCAAATGTTCTAAGTTTGAGGATGCCTGGAAGGGGCCCTTCATTGTTGAAAAGGAGTTAAGTAAAGTAAATTTTAGAGTGAGGAATGTGGAGAACAGAAAACTAAAATTATTCACATTAATTTGGTCAAGTTGTATGTCGATAGATGATTAGCCTTAACTATGACACACCTTTAATAGTGCCTATCACAGGACTGGCAACTCTCTCACTCCAACAATAACTGTTTAAATACTTTATGCTTGGCAGATACCTAACGTGTGATTGCTGACTAAATGTGAGTCCTGGTTATCATGTAGTGCCCCGAATTAACCCAAGTTTAGTATAATAGTCTCATTCAACAGTTACAACTCAAAATAATAAAATCGACTGACTTATTGTGTACACCAAAATCAATGTGACATATGCGTAAGGTGGCGGCGGCGCCTCTAGCTAAAATGTTTACATCTGTTCGCATGAACTCAAAAGAGTGCTAATTGAATGTTCCACTTCAGTGATGATACCACATTTCCTCCCTGCTAAATGATAACGTCCACTAAGTGTGTACGATACTGTCCATATCGATCAGGTTTGTTTCGCTCACGAGATGGATAACGTCCTGCTGACTCGGGTATTTCCGTGTCTATAGTAGGAGTAGCTGATGGACTTGAACCTTTAAGAACTTGTGGTGTTTCATTAACTGGTTCCACACTATCTGACTTGGTAGACCATGTGCTGCAAACATCTGCCGAAGACTCTCCAAAATTCGCTGAACCGTAGTGTTTGATAATGCATGCACTTCAGGCCACTTGGAATGTGCATCAACTGCTATGAAAAACATTGATCCTTGAAACGGACCAGCAAAGTCCAAATGAACTCGCTCCCAGGGTCGTGACGGCCATACCCATGGATTCAAAGGTGCTGTGGGAGGGGAACTCTTCACTGCCAAACAAGAACCACACTGTCGCACTAGTGTCTCTATATCAGCGTCAAGACCCGGCCACCACATGTATGCTCGTGCCAGTGTCTTCATGCGCGACATTCCTGGATGATCTAGATAAAGTTCCTTCAACAGCTTCTCCCGTAACGTCTCTGGTACTATTACCCGAACACCCCATAAAACCACATTCTCCTCCACTGTTAGCTCATTCCTCCTTCTCCAAAATGATTTCAAACTGTCATCTTCCATATGTTCTGGCCAACCCTCCAAGGTGTAGCGAAGAACCAAATTCAATGTCTTATCTTTCAGTGTTGCTTGTCGCAGTGTTGCTGCAGTTACTGGTAGGGTTTCCACTTGCGAAATATTGAAAATGGTTGGTTCCGAGCAATAATTTTCCTGACATAGTTGTTCTAACGGCAATCTAGACAATGCGTCTGCATTGGCGTGTGCTTGAGTTGGCCTAAACTCAATTTTATATTGATAAGCCGACAACAGCAAAGCCCATCGCTGTAAGCGTGCAGCAACTATGGAGATATTCTTTTCTTGGGACCCAGTAGAGTAGTCAATGGTTTATGGTCTGTGACCAATGTGAAACGTCTTCCATAGAGGAAAGGATGGAAGCGCTTGATCCCAAATGCCAAAGCAAGAGTTTCTTTCTCCACCTGAGCATAATTTTTCTCTGTACTGGAAAGCGTACGCGAGGCAAATGCTATTGGTCGTTCCTCACCGTCTGCCATTACATGCGAAAGTACTGCCCCCACTCCATAAGCTGAAGCATCTGCTGCTAGTCTCTTAGCTCCAATGAGGGGTCGTAATGTACTAGTACATCAGTAGAGATTAACTTCTCCTTGGCCAGTTTGAAACTGCTCTCACACTCTTTAGACCACACCCACTCTGCATCTTTGTGAAGAAGCTTGTTTAACGGATGCAAAATAGTAGATGAATTGGGAATAAATTTGGCATAGTAATTGATCAAGCCTAAAAATTACTTCAATTCCCGTACATTCTTGGGGGAAGGGGCTTGAGTTATTGCTTGTAGCTTCTCATTAGTAGGATACAACCCCTGCTTGTCTATGCGATATCCCAAATACTCAACAGACTTTGCCTGAAACTTGCACTTGGCTTGATTGACACGAATTCCATGCTCCTTCAATCTTTGAAGAACCTTCTTGAGAATACTCAAGTGTTCCTGCTCAGTTTGACCTGTCAACAGCATGTCGTCAATGTAGCATAAAACATGTGGGATTCCTCGCATAATCGTCTCCATAGTCTTTTGAAACTTTGCAGGTGCACAAGCAATACCAAAAGGCATTCTCGTATACTGGAACAGCCCTTTGTGAGTGTTTACTGTGAGATACTGCCTTGACTCCTCCTCTAAAACCAATTGATTGTTGCATGACTAAGATCTAATTTTGTAAAACTTTTACCACCTGCTAAATTACTGAATAACTCCTCAACTCTGGGGAGAGGATATTGATCAACATCAATCACTTGATTAAGAGCACGATAATCACCACACACTCTAACCTTTCCATCTTTCTTTGGCACTGTAATGATCGGAGCAGCCCACTCACTATGATCCACTTTCTGTAACACACCATCTCCTTCCAAACGCTCCAACTCTCTCTCTACTGCTTTCTTCAGTGCAAATGGAACTTGATATGGTTTCCGAAACTGAGGCTTTGCTTCATTCATGACAGATATCCTGACTTTGTAGCCAACTATAGTGCCTAGCTCTTCATTGAACACTTCATCATATTCCGCCAATAGTTTGGATAAAGCCGTACCACTATCAACACGATGCACAGCACTTTGAGTAAGTGACTTCCAATCAAGTTTAAGTTGCGACAACCAGTTTCGACCCATTAAACATGGTCCCTCTTGCTGTACTACAATCAGTGGCAACTCCGGTATTTCTTGGTTTCCATAGCGCACCTGCACAGACATTTCTCCCAACACTTTCATTTGCTGACCAGTGTATGTTCGCAATACAACCTGGCTTGGGTTAAGCCTTACCATTGGGAACAGAGACTTCATATCTCTATGTGAGATCACTGACAACACTGCACCAGTGTCAACTTCCATGCGCAATGACTGACCATTTGCTAACACTTCTACTTGCATAGGAATTTTCGAATTAGCATCTCCTATGCTAAACAAAGCCATATCTTCCGTTACTGTTTATTCTGGCGCACAGATCCATTGTGTCTTTGCTACTTGTCCTGTAGAATCTCTCCCGGATTTTGAAGCCTTGGACCGGCAGACTACACGTAAGTGTCCAATCTTTCCACACTTATGACACTTGGACCTTAAAGGGGCACCTGTGTACTGAATGACCCTTGCGACCACAACGGAAACAGCTAACATCGTTATATGGAATACTTGCTGGCTTTGTAGGTGGGGCTGATGCTTTACTTCCACCCTCACTTGCAGGCTTTTTCCTGTTGAACACTCGATTTACCTGACCTCCAGATTCTTTCATCTCTCTTGCCTTCGTCATCGCTGACTCCATGCCGCCTTGTGAAATCTCCACTGCACGACTAGTTGTGAGGCCCTCTTCCGTAAGCAACTTTCTCTGGATAGATTCACTTTGAAGACCGCAAACCAGCTTGTCTCGAATGGCTTGGTCCAGGAACGTGCAAAACTCACACTTCCTTGCAAGTTGCCTCAAAGCAGCCACAAAATCTGCTACTGACACTCACCAGAAGCTTGTACACGACGATAGAAGTTAAAGCGCTCAGCAATCACTAGAGGCTTTGGTTCAAAATGAGCCTTGAGCTTTTCCACTAGCTCGTTATAAGTCTTGTTCTTAGGATTTTCTGGTGCAACCAAGTTCCGTAGCAGCGAGTAATTCTTCGCTCCTAACAAGGTTCCAAGCATAGTCACTTTCTTCCCATCGTCTACTGCGTTAACGAAAAAGAACATCTCCAAGCGCTCCAGGTAAGCGCCAATAGTCTCATCCGAAGGATCGAACTCCGATATTGTTCTATAATGGAATTTGTAGCTAAAGCCATGCTCGTTTAAGATCCCGTATCTCGTCGCCAGATATCATGTAGCGCCCCGAAGTTTAGTAGCTATAATGGTCTCATTCAACAGTTACAACTCAAAATAATAAAATCGACTGACTTATTGTGTACACCAAAATCAATGTGACATATGCGTAAGGTGGCGGCGGCGCCTCTAGCTAAAATGTTTACGTCCGTCCGCATGAACTCAATAGAGTGCTAATTGAATGTTCCACTTGAGTGATGATACAACACTGGTGAATGGGCCTGACCAAGTTCTAGACTACCGTATTTGACATACTTTACAAATGACCAATGCTTGTGACCCAACCTCAATCTTTTCCAAGGCTCTATTTAGATTAGGAATTCTTTACCAAATATTAAATTTACAATGTGGTGACAAGGTACCCTTTACCATAAAATTGGTTGATGTAGGATTGGGAAACCTTCACCTAGTACTTGTGTTATCTTATTGTGACAACACACCCACTACCATCTATTTGGTTGACCAGGTTCAAGTACATACCTGTTTAGATGAGGAACCCTTTACCATATATCTGATTTATGTTGTTGTGACAAGACACTCTTTACCGAGCAGATGTGTTCTAGAAGATTCATAGGGAGTGCTTTCTTATTTTCCTAAACATTACTATTTTAAAAATGCCATATTACTAATAAATGTTATTCTCTGTATTAAATTAGAATGATGTGGGGTGGGGGGAAAAATTCTAGTAACTTTTACGGCTATCCAATTTAGCATAAACTCTATAATTATGGAGCTAGATTAGCAGCAATAATTTGTTGTAAGCTATAGTTTGATGGATTGAATGAAATAAGCAGCTTGATAGACCGTGAGGCAGTAATTGGCAGCCTATACTATCATATAGCACTTGCTTGATAAGTATACAGTTCTGTCTCTGATCCCACTGAAGATCCCTATAAAATGACTTCAGCGAACCTACTTATTATAGTTTTCTGATTCCACTTGGTAAAGTCTGTGTTATATACACTTTATAGACATAGACGTTTTTATAAAGGTTTATATTATAGGCACTTAGGTAAACAATTTCTGATCCTGCAAGACCTTGGAAAGATCTGTATCATAGACATTTCATATAGGTAAAGGGTCACAGGCACTTCATAAAGGTCTATCATGGGCACTTTATATTGGTAAAGGATCACAGGCACTTCATAAATGTCTGTATCATGGGCACTTCTTATTGGTAAAGGATCCTTGCTTAAGCTATATTTGAAGATTACTTGATCCTCATAAACTTGATATGATTAATAGTTCCTTATATTATTCACTTAGTAGAATATTTCCAATCATATAGTATTGATATGATCCTAATAGGTTAAATGAGAGTGTGAGTGAACTTCATAAAGACTTCAAGAGAAAGTGTGGGAATGGACATGACCTGAGTGTCACATGCTGTTGGAGCAAGCAAACAAGTGACAAACATAGGCCAGTTGGCACAACAATAAACAATTAATTCCTGATTTACACCTTATTGAGAAAGGACAAACATACATTCACACTTCATTCACACACCCATTTACGCATTAGCTTCATGAAAACAACCCCCCTTGGACTGAGCTACAGTATATAGTGGACTGACTCAGCTCAGTCCAATCAGTTGTGCAGTTGTTCAGTTTCGTTGCATTTGTTCAACTCTTCTAGCCATTCATTGCATTCTTCATTTCATATTTTCTTGAATATTATTCGACTTCCTATTCATTCATTTACTCATCACTGTACTATTCTTCAATTCCATATAACTTAAAACCTATCTACCTTTGATTGTCTGGGGCGTAGTCTAACTGCACTCTGGATTAGCATACAACGGAACATTTTCGCAGGAAGAGACATACCCAGTGCAGTGTTCATTCATTTAAGGGCGAGTTGTGTTGCTACTAGGTAACCAGCCACTACGCTTAATTGCGCACTAGATGATTCACATGCTATTATGTCCATGTAATTATAATAAACAAAGTTGGTTCCTTGCAGTCTTCTAAACACTACTATTGTTGTTGTCGTCATTTTTATATAAGTGCAATAAAATTTTTATTGGAATTTTATTTAAATTTACTTGTGAAAATAATATGACATGCTGAGATTTGGGAAAAGGTGTGGAATGTCCGAAGCAGTGTTGGGTCAAGCCCAGTTGAGCTTAAACCTTTTTGAGCTTAAGCCCAGGTTTGTCAAGGGCTTAAAGAGGCTTGGAAGCCCATTTCATAAAAATGGTCAAGAGCTTGAGCTTGGACTTAAGCTCTATCACAAAATACTGGGCTTGAGCTTAAGCTCAATTGATTGATAGTTGTTTGCTGAATGGAAGCAAAGAATCAATATTAGTAGAAAATAACACTTTCCCAATTTACCTAATAGGCTATTAGCCACAACCAATATTAGTAACTTTTATTAATAAAGTCATTTCCTTTTTGTTTATTGAATTATGTAATTTTCAATGTTCTTTCACAATAAAATGATTAATAAAGTCATTTCCTTTTTGTTTATTGAATTATGTAATTTTCAATGTTCTTTCACAATAAAATGATTAATAAAGTCATTTTCTTTTTGTTTATTGAATTATGTAATTTTCAATGTTCTTTCACAATAAAATGATTAATGAAGTCATTTCCTTTTTGTTTATTGAACTACAGTAGGACCTCAGTAGGACCTCAGTATAACGGAACTCACTTACCTGGATGACTCTGGGAAAGATGCAATTTGCAAAATTTTGTGCAGGCCACAAACCACACTGCAAAAGCAACTGTTATGCTCCCACACATCTCCATTGCTGGCACAAACCACACTGCAAAAGCAGCTGTTTTGCTCCCACTGGTCTCCATTGCTGGCATTTACAATTTGAAGTCAAAAATTTAATTAAACTCAATGAACCTCAGTGGTCCCAAAGTGTTCCTTATACTGAGGTCCTACTGTATGTAATTTCAATGTTCTTTCACAATAAATGAATAATAAAGAATTTCAACTTCTTGTGGGGGAACTGGGAAACAACCAAGATAGGCTGCCACCAGAATGCAACAACTAGACAGTTTATCAAGCTGTTTAAATGCTTTTCCACAGCCCAAACACAGAGGTTCAAATCTATGCTTAAGTAGTTTGCAGAAATTAAGGTTCACTGAATAGCAAGAAGTTACACTGAAGGTTGCTTGCACTGCCAAGTCATTATTATATACCTGAGCAGCACAAGCTAAGTGAGGGATGACATGGCACAAAAGTAATGGTGTTAATTGGATGTGTGGGAATATATTAAGTGATGAATGCAATATCAGTGATAGCTAATTACAGAACATAATACGAAAAACGATGGCCACTGTAGAGTGGTCGAAACGTCTATTTGTTTTATTTTAATAAGACTAGTGCATTCGAATAAAAACTGAGAATACAGAACATAATGTTTAGTAAAAGTTCTTAATTACAGGGCTTGACCCAAACACTGGTCCAAAGTCAATTACCATTATGTTTTTTTAATGTTTATTGTTGCTGTTTAGATCACTGCTGACATGAGTGATGAACAGTTCTAATCATCCTGGCTGTATGAAGAATTCCTGAGCATCTTCATTCATTCATGAACAGTTAATTCTTCACCTATCACACAGATACAATGTCACATCACGGACCAATATTTATTGCATTTGCTGATTACTGGAATAAATTTTATACACTAAAATTATATGGCTACAAAGCGTATCAATAACACCATATTTGGTGCATTATGAGCAGTATTGTTTTGGTTTAGTGATTCCAGACTTTCTTCATACTAAAAAACATCTTGAATGTTTAGTTTTAGTTTTTTTCCCAAATTCTCCCTGAAGATTTAGCTAGTTTTTAGATTTTCTTCAATACCATGTAGAAGATTTAGTTAGTTATACAATCAATTGTCTTAGTTTTAGTTAATTTATGTTGCCTCTCAAATTCTGCAATAATGAGACTCCTTAAATGGCATATTTCTGTGAAAACTTGTGTATTATTAATAAAGTATGGTATTTGTTATGTACTAGTTAGAGAATAATTACTTGATGGGAATTTATATTTTCATTTAATAATGACATAATTCAAGGTGAATTGTTTACAATAAAATTGCTTAGTTGTAGTTGTTGTCATCCACTCTACTGGTAGTTTTAGTTATTATTAAATTTACTGTCTTCTAAAATAATTAGTTTTAATTTTGTCATATTCTCTACAGCTTAGTTTTAGTTATTCTTACCAAAAGTAAAATACCCCAAAACTAAGGGGTTTTGGTTTTAGTTTTAACTAAAACAACGCTAATTATGAGCTCTGTAGTAGAACACTTGGTCCTTGAACATGGGCGTATCACAACACTCCATTTGGTATAATGAAGGGTATACAGGGGTGTAACAAAACTTCCTCTAGGTGAAATGGAAACACCCCATGAGGAGTAGTACAGCCAGTGTTACCTGGACACCTCAAAATGGGATTCCCATGCACCCCATTTTTAACAGTGTACGTGGTAACAATTAACCATAACTTTTTCTATGAACGTAACTGCTGTGCACTAGCTAGGTGCTCCTAAAGCAGCTGTTAGCTGTAGAATATAAATGAATAAGCACAAAAATGAGTTTCTTTCACAACTGCTGGGGTTTCCTAAAGGTTGGATGTTTCTTTGGTTAAAAATTTAGTGTGTGTGTTTGTTTGTTTTTGTGTGTGTGTGAAATAATACATTATTTCAACATTGCCCTTAGCTATCATGGAGATTAAGAGGGAAGCACATTTCTTTATTTCTTTACTTTTTTTTTTGTTGAAGTTTTACTGTAATACATGTCACACCCAATTATAGTTTACTATGGAAAGGCAGATAGTAGAATACTAGCTACACCACAAGTCAAGAATAAAAAAAAAAATTTTATACTAAATTAATGTCAGCTCACTTAAGGCAATTTCTTGTGGCTGGAGAATTTCTACCCATCATATTTTTTATAACTAATCAGTAAGTGGGTGCAAATAACAAGACTGTATGAATGTTATTCAGAAGAATTTTGGCCTCACCTGCCATCCAGTCCAAAAGTTGGCCTCATCACTGAGTAGACCAAGTCAAGATACAGAAATATACTCAAGTTATTGCTGGTTGTGTGGGCTTCTAAGTTTATACCACTTGAAAACATACACTGACTACCTTTGTATGCTATTATATATGGCTAATAATTTATATTTTTAATGAAAATTTACAGCTGCAATAAAAATTGAAACTGGACAATGTGCAAATTCAATGGCCAATTTGAAATATGGGATACATTATCAACTGTAATAATAAAAAAGTGTAAAATACAATATAATGAGTGTTTTCAAATGTATGTCCATGTAGTGTTGACAGACTTCAATTCACAATTCTATAACAAAAACAATACAATAATACACATACTACAACCATAACAATTTACTTACTGGAGCTGTTGCTGTATTTTATCTGCCACTTGTCTACAATAGTCCACTTGAGACAATACAGTAACAAACTCCTTGAGGGCAGTAGGTCTAGATGATAAGACTGTACGAATATTATTCAGAAGATTCCTTGTCTTTTCTACATTAATCCAAGTTTCACGCTGAAGGAGCTGTTCATACGTGTCAGGAGATATGAGTCCAATACTGTAGCAGTGATCAGCTACTGTCATAACACAAGGCGTCACTGAGTGGACCAAGTCAGGATACATTCTCAGAAATATACTCAAGTTGTTGCCACCTAATAATAAACATTTTCAATAATACTAGCTAACTGCAAATAACAACTTGACTTACTTTCAGAGATTTCTACTGAAGGATCTTTCTTTTCGTATTTCTAATAATGAGAGTTAGTAAATACAAGCTAAAATACATAGTCTATTTCTACATACCTGTCCATACCAAATGAGGTGTCTATTGGCGAGTACAACTGCTTGTGGGTTGTCTGGATTGAAGAGACATTTCATGACTTTGGGGACAGAGTGCGCTCCATTAACAACCCCGAGATGATTCCCTCCTTCATGTGAACGACAGTCAAAGGCAAACTGGTAGTCCATGGAGCTGTTGTAGTTCATTCTGGAACTGGCCTTCTTTAGAGTGTTCTCTATTTCTTGTTTTAAAGCAATACATTCATGGTGAATGGAGTCTTGGAACGTAGGATCACATGAAACTACCACTTCAAAATATTTAGATCGAGATACAAATGTTACATGAATTAAATTGGATTCATACAAAAAGTTCACCATGTTTTTCTTGACACCTTCTCTGATGAAAGTGAAGGACTTGTTAGATACGAGACAAGCCATAGAAGCAGAAAAGAATCCCATAGGAGTAAACCCACTACTGAAGCACATCAAGAGAGGCTCCACTAAACATGACCTACAGGATTCTTTGTGGAATAGGTCAAGTTCCTTTGCACTCGTGTTTTCTAACACGCAAGGTATGATGTACTCTTTCTCCTCTTCTAAGACTGACTTAGAATATTCAACTGACACAATCTCAGCTATAATGTGAAGATATGCAAGCAAAGCTACCAGCTGCTCTGGTGGAATGACATCTCCTGAAATTTTAGATGTAGCTGATTTCAAATCTTTCATAGTGAATCGACCTGTCTTCCTAAATCTCTTGGCTTTAGCCTGACCTATGCTATCAAAGCTCATGGCTTTGAGAATGACACCAGTGATACTGTCATATACTATCTGGATGTCTATGATGACCAGGTCTTCTAAACAAGGCACACTGGGGAAGTACATCAGAACACCGGCATGGTGGTGAAGAAACCACAGAGCTACTTTAGTCTCATAGGGTGTCATATTGAAGGCTTTGGACAAGGCCAAGCAGGTCTCCATGCTGGCTGTCCTCACGTCTCTCATGCGAAGACACAAGCTGAACAGAAGCCACACAGCTGGAATCTTCAGCTTCATAAAGTGTTTCTCCATGGCATTCTCCAGTAGCTGGTGCAAGTGATGGATTTCTTCTACTCCGCCTTTCATGTTGTCCAAAGAAACAACAAGCTTGTCTTGTGAGCAGAACTGCACTATGCCATTTTCGTAGAAGTCTGTGTCTTGAATCACCTTTTGAAGCTGTGAGTCGACTGTGGCGATGTCTTCCTCAGAAACCTTATCTTTGTGAGTTCCCACAATATACACAACTGACTTGGAGGACTCGAGTATCTCACCCATGATGGGCGAGTTGTCTGCTCCTGGTAGAGGTTGAAGATGGGCGGAAGAACTGAAACAAGATACACTGGCCAGGGTACGCAAAAGCATCTCTTGCAGAGTAAACTCAGAGTTCTGTGGTGCAGTTGTCTCTCCTGAAGCCCTCTGATAAAAGACTCGATATTCCTCGTCTAACTTGAACTTGTAACTAAAGAACAGCAAGTAGAGGCCAGGTCCTATGGTGAGTGCTGGTAGCATGTCCATCAGCTCAGGCTGCCCTCCAGTGTCCTCCATTCTCAAGAAAGCTTTGAAAGAATGCTTCATAATTTCTGCAAACTGTGGTTGCCTTGACACTCTCTCATATATGGCAGCTATTTCAGAATAATCTTGTGATGTTACCACCTCATCAGCTAGTTGGACATGTGTTGGTGAAAGAGGTGAGGATTTCTTTTGTCTGGACTGCTTCAATGTTGGTTGTGGTGGTTTTTCCACAAGGTGAGACTGCTCCGTACTGCTAGCCGGACTAACCTCTGCCATCGTTGCAATATCTCCACGGGGACGAGCTGCAGTCTCAGAAGTGAATTTAGTCTCCAGACCTTTTCTAAGACAATGAAGGAGTAGAGATGCTTCCTCAGTAAGATTCTGTACAATGGTCCAGTGTGTTCCCTTATCTGCTGTAGTTGTATCAGACGTGCCTTGGACTAGCATATTAGAACAACACTCCACTGTGCCTGTGCTGCCATGAATTTGTTCCTCTTCTTTGGCTGACATAAGATCTATGATCTCTTTTGTAACGCGACGGCGAGTTGTAGTCTTGCCTTGTCTTGGTGGACCAAGAAACATAAGCTTTAAAGACAGAAGCTCCAGAACCTCCTTGGAAACAATGAAGTGTTTGTATGCTTCTTCATACTTGTAGTCATCTATCACATTTAATAAAAAGAATAAATCCATTTTTTGAAGAACTGATAGCAAATAGAACTACTTCAGCTGCAATTTAGCTCAGACATTCTCAGCTAATAATTACATATCATACTTTCTTCTAGAGAGAAGCTGCTATTTGCATACACTAACCTGACAGAGTAACTTTATACACTCCATCATCAATAGCAACCAGTAACTGTCCAGTAGACAAGACTGCAGTAGCTATGTATCCAGAATTATACTTATGACCTGGTCCATCTCCCTCACTAGTAGTCCCAATCCACTTCTCTGTCTTGTTGGAATAAATTCTAACTGTAGAATAATCATCTATGCCAATTAGATTCGATAAGGAAGAGGTGATAGCGGAGGTGCGAGTAGATGTGGTTACTGTCCTCCATATTGTTAGTGGAATTGTCCTGCCATTGGCATTACTAGCAGATGCTATGAGAGACTCTAAACTGCATATAAATAGAATCTTCTCCTTGTCCCATCCTCCTGTGAAGTAGAAGTTGCCTTCATGGAATGTTGATCGCATGTTGCTGCATGAATAAGGAAGTGAGTCTACAGTCATCCAATGGTCGTTGAGTAGAACTTCCACTACGTCCAACTCCTCACCAGGTGAGTCATACCCACCAGCCATGACCAGGACCTCTGGTGATCCTCCACTAACTGATGATGGGTAGTAGCGACAAGTAGGCATGGCACGTAGCGATGGCTTCCAGTCTAGACCAGTAGTACTAGTCAACAGAGAGTTAGTGGGTTCATAAGTGGAGGGATGATGTCCACCAACCAATACAAATTTAGACTGGTAGGTAGTTAGGGACGACCATTCATATGGTGCATTAGTAGTAGTCCATGAGTGAAGGTCAGTAGAGATGTGAAGTCTGTCATTACCATCCAGTAGTATTACTGTATTGTGTAGTACTGCACATTGGTCAGGCCAGACATCCTCACTCCAGGTATGGCAGTGTTCCCAGTGAAGTGAGGCTTGAGGATGGAAATCTCTCTAAATACAAATAAATAAAAATATATATTTAAATTAAAAGTAAACAAACAAACAAAAAACTTTAATTACTTTTACACGAGACTTATGCATACAAACACACAAACAAACTTCATACTTTATAAACAAATACATATTAAAAAAACTCATAAAGGCACCAACCAGCATCTGGAAAAAAAAAGAGGGAAAATCAAGTCTGAGCATGCTCATAAAAGGCACCAGCATCTGAAAAAAAGCGGGAAATCCATGTCTGAGCATGCTCATAAATGGCTCCAGCAAGCATCTGAAAAAAAAGAGAGGGAAACTCAGGTCTGGGCATGCTCACAAAAGGCACCACAGACTGGAAATTAAAGAGAGGTATAAAATATGCTCAAAACATGTCCACTATTGCAAAAAACAAAAACAAAAAACAACAACAAAAAAAACAAAACAAAAATCATTCTCAACTAAAAAAAAAAAAAACAACTACAAAAAACAACAACAACAATTTAAGCTTAACTATTTTTTTTAATTGGATTTATTGAAATGTAGTGTTTGCCCACATTTTAGTTTTGATTAAAATCACTTGCCCTCACTGTGGCAAAAGACTAGAAAAATAACCAAAAACAAACAAAACAAACAAAAAAACCATAACCACTTGTGGTGTTAGTTGACTATTTTGACTTGTCTAGAGGTTACGATTGAGGTCATTTGTCCTTACCTACACTTGGATCTTGGGAAAGATGTTCTACTACTCTGATACTATCAACTGTTGGTTGTCAAGCTCACTCTTACAATCAACAAGTTAACAAAGATAGTACAATTTAAGAAGCTTCAGTTTCTGGCAAATGTCAAATATGGCTGCAACCAACCTAATACATCAATCAGGTGTATTCTTCTCAATGTTAACAAAAAGAAACAGATGGGGTGTGTGTTTTTCCATTAGAATAAATGAACTTGTAACAAAAAGACTCAGTGGAACTGATAGGGAAGACAAAGTGAGTTTGGTGCCAAGCCATTTATAACCCACACCCACTGACCACACCCCTCATTCCTTCAGTTAATGAATTGGATTGATAAAAGACACAAAGTAGAACGTTTATTTGCAAATGAGCAATACTTTTAGTCTATTCTGCTTATTTGTACTGGTCTCTAACATTCCTCCCTCTTGAAAAGTATAATCTACATTCCCTGATTAGATATGGCAACCACTGGATCTGTAATTAGCCAACTGGACTAATAATAATTCAGCAATAGATAAATACTAGATCTAATAAATTAGCAACATTGAATCTTGCAATCAACATTGATCTGGTAGACAAAACTGAGCTTTAATGAACAACCATATTTTGTAACTAGCCAAACTTCGAGAAAACCAAATCATAGCTACGGCGCTCACGCTCCTTACGAATTGAGGCTGACTTTCCGCCACGCATAATCTTTTCCTGCCGCCGTCATACTCTTCCTACTTTGTTCCTGTCACGTGAATTATGTCCCCCCCCCCCCCCCCCCCAACAAAACTTGTATTTTGTAGTCCGCCCGGACTATTTTAACTTAAATATATTCCCGTCTGATGACTAATGAGGAAAAAAACCTTGTTGGCCAGGTTTTCTTTTACCTTAGTAGAGGGGAATATCCTGAGTTTTGTTCTGCATCAAGAAAGAGAGTAATCAGGAGAAAAGCTACTAAATTTCAAGTCAAGGATGGCGAGCTATTTGAAGAAGTTCTAGGTTTGGTATTTTTCAGTATTCAACTCAACACCAAAATACTGTTATTGTAGAGCTCATTGCTGAGATATATACAGTCTGATGATGCCATGTTGACCGGTCATCAGGACATTTGGGAAACACCAGGACCTTACACAGGATCAAGGAGAGATTCATGTGGCATGAAATAGTTGCTGATGTAAAAAAAATGGTATGATATAGCACATATCAGCTGAATATGTAATTACTTTTTTATTTACTAAAGTAGACGCAAAACATGCTTATAATGCATCAGTCAGTCTCATTAACTAAACCAGAATTGTATTCACTGATTACTTACTATCAAATATTGTTACTTCTTGTGAAGTAGTACAAAAAACTAGATGCTCCCGTAAAGAAAGTGATTTACCTGAGCTTTGCGTTGGGCCTTTTGGATACTGGTGAAAAAGAGTAATCTGTAAAATAGACAATACCTGAATAAGGTGTTGATTACCCTGTACATAATGATTTTCACAAAAAAAAACAATATAGGATTAGAAGTAGGAAGTTATTATTGGCGAGCGAGCGTAGCGAGCGAGACACTTACAGGGGTAACAATCGAAAATCGGGGATGTTTATTTATTTATTTATTTATTTGTTTATTTGTATATATGTTTGGACGTACGTATGTCATTTTGTACTTTGACCCTCCGTATTTTTGTGTTCGCTCAACGTTCGACCCCGTCCCAAACTTCACTAAACAGAATCCTCTGGTTTAGCGACCATTACCCGTATCACCTTAGAAATTGAATTGTTTACCGCTTTGAATTGTTTTGCGGGTGCAAAAACTTACTGGAGCTACATTTCTATTCGAGTTAGTGGGGGCGGTAAGTTAATACGCTATTTGTCACAGTTATAAGCCCTACTCAACAGCATTTATTTTAAAATTCATTGTCCACTAGACTAACCACGAAGGTAAGTCTTGCCTAGGTATGTTCAGTTGTGTGAAAGTATTGTGCTTACAATACTACTAATGTCAAATCACTGAAGGAAGTAATTTTTGTGTTGGTACATCAAGTGAACAAGTGTATGTGAAGGTGCCGTGTGTTACAAGGACTGCTTAGCTGATGAAAAATCTTTACCTTTATTGACAGGTTAGGTTCTAGTCTCTATCTGATTTTTTGCCTACACAGTTACGTCTTGTGTACTTATTGAGTCCATTTTCTAACTGATAGCATTCAAATGGCAAATTTACATTTGGTCCTATATTGAAGATAACCATTGTAGACTTGTTCAAGGTGTGGCCACTTTTAAAACCATGGAGGGCGCTATGCCCATAACCACAAACTTCTGAGTTTTGAGCTAGCTAGAGAGCCATCACATAACTCTTCATGATAATACAAAGATTACACATTTTAAAGCATAATATTATAATATATGTTTATAAGTGGTTAATAAAATATATTGGTTAAGATAGATAAGTTAAGATAGATAAGTTATTTAAATATATATTTATAGCTAAGTGTTTAAGATAATACTATAATATATTTCGACTTCTGGTTGTGGTATTGCTGTCTACAAAAAAAGTGCATCATATCATAACAGCTACAGGTTAAACCATAATGACTTACCTATTTCTTTTTCTTCTTTTTTTCTGTATTAAAATGAAGTAAATTATGAGAATTTTAATACTATATATCTACTCACTTTATTGTTTAAAACTTGTTTTATTTGCTGAGCCACTGGCGGTGGCTCAGTCTTCTCTTCCTTTTGTCTTCCATTCTAACACAATTATATCACAACTGATACAATTCTTCTCCTAAATAAATCTACTCACTTGTTCTGCCATCCGTTCTGGTTCCATTATTAACAATACTTATAGCAGGTGACAAATCTAACCGCTAAGTAGCTACTGATCATGCGCAAACTACACAAAACCGATGGTAGTCCCGCCGAGAACATTTCTCCCGCCTTTTACTCTTTGCACGTACTGCGCAGCTATTTTTCTGAGTTGTTGGCGAGCGAGCGTAGCGAGCGAGACACTTACAGGGGTAACACAATCGAAAATCGGGGATGTTTATTTATATATATGGACGTACGTATGTCATTTTGTACTTTGACCCTCGCGTTTTTGTGTTAGTTATGTGGTCGACCCCGTCCCAAATTGCACTAAACAGAATCCTCTGGTTTATCGATCAGTACCCGTATCACCCTAGAAATTGAATTGTTTACCGTTTGAATTCTTTTGCGGGTGCAGTTTTTCTATTCGAGTTAGTGGCGGTGGTAAGTCAATGCGCTCTTTGTCATGGTTATAAGCCGTGCGCAACAGTATTTACTTGAAAATACATTGTCCACTAGACTACTGCGAAGGTAAGTCTGTGTAGGTGCATGTCCAGTTGTGTCAAAGCATTGTGTGTTACAACCACTACTTAACTAAAGAATATCACAAAGAAAACTTTTAAATAACGTGTATTGTTTTGTTGTTGTTTTTTTCCTTCAATTCAAGCAGTTGCAGAGAGTTGTTACTATGGCACTGAAATCCCTTTACCCTGTATGCTAAATTTAAAAACTGGACCTTATCAGTAGCTTCAGTGTTAGAAGTCAAAATCATTCATATTAAACTTTAGGCTCGCTCGCCATTTGTGCTCAAGCACACCACTAGTATAAAAACCAAATAAACTGAGCACCCGCGTTATTGCTACCTGGATACGAGATTCCTGCAGCAATTGCTGTGTGGATTAGGCGAACTAAGGCTAAGTTCTATAATTTGTGTGGCTGTTTCATTTATTTTATTCTTATTTTCTTTTACTTGTCAAGGTTTTGTGGTTTATAACTAATGGAGCTCGATAATCCCAACCTGAAAAAGGAAAGTGCGAATGAAAAACGGGATCGCCTTGACAAAAGAAAAGAAACCAGAGGGCACAAGAACTGAGGAGGGCTGAAACCGAACAAGAAAGGCAAGCCCGCCTTAATAAAAGAAATGAAAAGGACAGGGCTAAACGCAAAGCAGAAAGTCCTCTAGAAACTGAGCAAAGACAAAAAAATAGAAAAATTGATGAAACAAATGAATCTGAAGAGCACAAAGAAGTTAGATTAGAGCATAAGAGGAGCAAACTAGCACAAGAGTCCCTTGATAGAAGAGCTGCTAGATTAATAAAATAAGAATTCAGCAAAAACATAGACGAGCAGTTGAGAGCCAAGAGAATCAATCTGCTAAGCTACATAATATGAGGATTTTGCAAAAAGAACATTTAGCCAATGAAACCGGAGATGACAGAGCTGCTCGGCTGGAACGCCTGAGTGTTCTTAAAGATGAACGCTTAGCCAAGGAAACACAAGAAGAAAAAGCTGCTAGACTAAAGTATCAAAGCACTCTTCAGGAAAAAAAACTGGCTAAAGAAACATCAGATGAACGGGCTGCTCGACTGAAACTTCAGAACAATTTGCAGGAAAAAAAACTGGCTAAAGAATCATCAGATGAACGGGCTGCTCGACTGAAACATCAGAACAATTTGCAGGAAAAAAACTGGCTAAAGAAATGTAGTGAAACAGTCACTACATTATTAGAACTTCAACTATTACACTGTGTTATATTATTATTATTTCTAATTAGGTTTACCTGTTTCTCCCTGGTGTCAAGAAACAGCCATCAATAACTATTATCATTATTTCACTTATTCATTCACTTATTCATTCACCCATTGTAGTTATCATTTTCTTTCATATTTCGTCGATGTTCGTCAATCGTCGATGTTCGTCGATGTTCGTCGATGTTCGTGTTTCCAAGTTATATTTTGTTTATTTATCTTCGTTCTTTCAGTTGTTGTATTTCCTGCCTAGTTTAAAGATTAAACTCTTTATACACCTTAAGAGTTAACCCTCCAGGTGATTGGGCAGCCCCAGCAACTCTGGTGGCAGCCTACTCGCAAGTATATTCAGTTAACCCTGAAAAGCTTGGATCCTGTGGCCTTCAGTTAACCCTGACTGACCCGGCTTCCTCACAAGAAACATCAGATGAACGGGCTGCTCGACTGAAACATCAGAACAATTTGCAGGAAAAAAAACTGGCTAAAGAAACATCAGATGAACGGGCTGCTCGACTGAAACATCAGAACAATTTGCAAGTAAAAAAAACTGGCTACAGAAACATCAGAGGAACGGGCTGCTCGACTGAACCATCAGAACAATTTGGCAGGAAAAAAAACTGCTAAAGAACATCAGATTAAACGGGCTGCTCAAAAGACGCAACATCAGAACAATTTGCAGGAAAAAAAAACTGGCTAAAGAAAACCTCAGATGAACGGGCTGCCGGGCTGCTCGACTGAAAAACATCAGAACAATTTGCAGGAAAAAAACTGGCTAAAGAAACATCAGATGAACGGGCTGCTCGACTGAAACTTCAGAACAATTTGCAGGAAAAAAAACTGGCTAAAGAAACATCAGATGAACGGGCTGCTCGACTGAAACATCAGAACAATTTGCAGGAAAAAAAACTGGCTAAAGAAACATCAGATGAACGGGCTGCTCGACTGAAACATCAGAACAATTTGCAGGAAAAAAAACTGGCTAAAGAAACATCAGATGAACGGGCTGCTCGACTGAAACATCAGAACAATTTGCAGGGAAAAAAACTGGCTAAAGAAACATCAGATGAACGGGCTGCTCGACTGAAACATCAGAACAATTTGCAGGAAAAAAACTGGCTAAAGAAACATCAGATGAACGGCTGCTCGACTGAAGCGTCAATGTGCTTATAAAGAAAATGCTTTGGCCAATGAAACTCCATAACAAAAATCTGCTAGACTTCAAAACATGAGTGTCTATAAACGACAATTTGCTCAAGATGCAGTATTAAAAGTTATCAATGCTGAACATTTACATAATAATGAAACTGCTCCTCTAATTCATCAAGCCATTCTTAAAGATAAAGTTGTGAAAGAGAAGATGGACAAATTTCATCACGAAATGTCTTCAATCGAGTCAACAATATGTATTGTATGCTCAGAAAAATTTCCTGGCACTAAAATGGCATCACTGTCAACTACATGTATACGATGTTATCGAGACAAAGCAAACCCAAAACTTTATTCCTCTGAAAACAATATGAATCCTGGAGCAGTGCCCAATGAATTACAGGTTTGTGACATAAATTTGAATTTTCTATTGTATTACAGAACTAACCCGTTGAAATCACTTTAATAATAAACATTGCATAATATAAATGCATCCTCACATTATACACATTTTATAGTTATTCCATCCATGTAACTGTATCTTAGTAAATTTAAATTACATTAAAGCAATAAAAGCATTCTAATAAGCTGTGAAGCATAATTATTAAATATATATATTATATTGATCTATTGATATATAACTGAGTACCATAAAATAATGTTTATATGTTTATATTTATATTCAAAATTAAGGGGTTGTCACAAGCAGAGGAAATGTTGATCTCGACTGTTATGCCACTAATGTCCATCTATCAACTACCCCATGGTCAGTATGGATACAAAGGCCATGTAATCAACCTGCCACAGGATGTCACTTCTTTTGCGTCCAGCCTTCCAAGAAACACAAAAAATCTTGATGTGTTGATCGTGAGGAAACATGGCTCAGATAATACTCACAAGGACTTTAGAGTGAGACGCTCAGTTGTCCTACATGCTCTCCTGTGGCTAAAACAGCACAACAAGTATTATCGTGATGTGACAATTGATATGGAAGAAGTTAAGCAGCTCCCTATTGATGGAAATCTTTCCAATATTACCACTATTGAAGATGCATCCATCAAAATTGAAGACAAAAGCCAGCAACAAGAGGAAAATGATGAAAGTTATCAAGAATTGGGATCCTTTGTTCCAATTACTGTGCAAAAGGGCACAGAAGAAGAGACTGTCAAGAAGTCCATAAATGAGCGACAAAAACCGAATCCAGACAATATAATTCCATGGCCGTCTCGAGGGGACACTCCAATAAACGAGTTTGTCACTGAAGGATACATCTCCTGTGCCTTCCCTACATTGTTTCCCGCTGGTAATGGTGATTTTTTGGCTCCAAGACAGCGTACTGTAACGGTGGGGAATTACTTCAAGCATTTGATGCGTTATGAAGATGGCAGGTTTGGCAAACATCCTCGTTTTCGATATTTTGCTCTCAACACCGAAATGAGATGGCGTGCCCTCCAAACTGGTAAGATTTACATAAAGCAACACCCAAAAGATGCACGTCTGTCTTTGGAAGACTTGAAGGAAATGATCAGTAGTGGAGGGAAAGAGCTCAGCAAGCGAGTACTACATTATGCCACCAGCTTACATGGAACTAAACAATTTTGGTTCAAGCAGCGAAGTAGGCTCATTTCCATGATTGACTGTCTCGGTATGCCCACTGTATTTTTCACTCATTGTGCCGCTGACAATCAGTGGCCTGAGCTGGCTCGTTTGATTGCTGAAAATCCAGATGAGAAAGTTCCAGCCGCAGCTCTGCAGTCAATAACAACCCGGCCATTGCTGATTGGTTCTTCTATGAACGAATTAGCAAGTTCATGAAAACATTTTATGTGGATGTTCTTGGAGCCACAGATTACTGGTTCAGATTCGAGTGGCAGCACAGGGGATCTCCTCATGTACATGGTGTAGCTTGGCTGCACAATGCACCAGACATTGAGAAACTATTGTCATCTGATGACAGTGCTGAATTGTTGGATGCTGCTGAGAGGACTACTGCATATGTTGATGGCCAGGTTTGTACAATGAACCCAGGAATTCCTGCTGATGGGAACAACATAATCTATCCTATTCCCTTACCTAAGATTAAACCGCATGTGTGCAACCAACAATACCAAGGCATAAATAACTTGGAAATGGACCTGGTTGATTTAGTTGCTACTTGCCAATGGCACACAAGATGCTCAACATCATATTGCTTGAAGCGTAAGAGAGGCAAGCAGGAGTGCAGGTTCGGCTACCCCAAACCATAACAGCAAGTGACTACTATCACCACACAAGAAGGTGAACCTGTAGTGCTGACTTCCAGAAATGACAATTTATTGAATGCCTACAACCCAGTACAATTGTCAGCTTGGAGAGCCAATGTTGATATGCAGTACATTATGTCCAGAAACAAAGTCATCAAGTATGTGGCACAATATGCTACCAAATCTGAGCCTCGTTCGAAAGGTCTGCAAGAAGTATACAGTACAATCATGAAAAGCATCAAAGAGGATGCCACACCACTCAAAGTAGTGCAAAAGCTATTAACAAGCACTATTGGAGAGAGAGATTTTTCTGCACAGGAGACATGTCATCTTCTTTTGATGCTGCCCTTGTTTAGAGCTTCTCGAGATTTCGTTGTTCTTAGTCTTGATGGTTCTCGACAGGTGACCGAAACATTTGAAGAAGACAAATCTGTGACTGTGGATTCCCAACTGGACCACTATTGGGCTCGTCCTGATGTCCCAGAGTTTAGAGAAGTGTCCCTGCTGAAATTTGTTCAGAAGTACAGAATCCCCAATAAAATTGGCAGTGCACTGGTGCCAAGGAACAAAGATGTAATAGTGATACCACGTCCTTATTGCTCACCAGATCTACAAGGACCACAATATGAGCAATATTCAAAGCAGAAACTCATGCTTCACAAGCATTTTGTTCAACTGGATGAGCTACTTGGAGGATGTGACACATATGCAGCTGTTTATGCTACTTTTCTTCAGTCTGGTAATGTGCCAAAATTTCTTGCTGATGATATTCATAGGCTAGAAATGGCACAGGCAGAAGATCAACAGACTGTTGATGAAGAGGTGACTATTATTTATATTTTCAAACAATTCATTTTTTATTCATTTATATGTATTCTTTTTGCAGGTATGTGATAACGATGACAATGATGATCAAAACAAGAACACTGTATTGGATTGGATGCAGTTCTGTTATCATCACACAGAATTTGAGCAAGTTGCTTCTACTTGTGAAGTCGACTGGTCTGCTGCTGGAAAAAAGTATGACAACTTGCAGGAAATGCCTTCCTTTATTGCACAGTACAAACAGCATTTTGTCTACTCTGCATATGAAACTGAGGCTGAAGCACAAAATTTGAAAGGAAAGCAGAGTGAAGCTTACTAAATAATATTCAATCACTACCATGGCAAACTGTGTGGGTCACCGCTAAGGATGATCATCTCTGGCACAGCAGGAACTGGAAAGTCATATTTGATAAAGTGCTTGAAGAAATTGTTGGGCGATTGCCTTCGTGTGACAGCTCCAACTGGAGTGGCAGCTTACAATGTAGATGGCTATACGCTTCATTCGCTTCTCAGCATTCCTGTCACTGGAGACTTTAAGGACTTGGAGGGACAGCGTCTCAGTGCTCTTCAAGGATCACTTTGTGGCGTTAGGTACTTGATAATTGATGAAATGTCAATGGTTGGCCGAAAACTATTTGGTCAGGTAGACAGAAGACTTCGCCAGGCATTCCCTCAAAGGTATCTGTTTATTGTTACTCGTAACTCAACTGTGTTTCATGTTGTTTTTTTAATGAAAAAAATCTAGATCTCATGAGGTACTGGGTGGATGTTCCTGTCTACTGACTGGAGACTGGGGTCAACTACCACCAGTGATGGACTTGCCACTGTACACTACAGCAACAAAATCTGAACTGTCTGACCTTGGCAGTGCTAATTATCGTCTCTTTGATTGTGGTATTGTTTTGAAACAAGTACTCAGGCAAGAAAGCCTAGACTTTAAAGAGTTACTCATGCGTCTCAGAAATGGTGAAATTACTTTGGATGACTGGAAAGTTCTGATGAAACAGACTCCAGCTGCAGTAGGAAATGCCAGCACATTTCAGGAAAAAAATCTAGATCTCATGAGGTACTGGGTGGATGTTCCTGTCTACTGACTGACCTCAGGAAACTATGATTGAATGCTCTTTGTGTAATGAATGGTACCATCTTACTTTCCAATCTGTGCCAAAAGCAGCGATCAACAGTACTAGTGTTGAATGGTTTTGTACTCATTGTATCTACTAATTTTTCTTTTATGTGTTTGATCAGTTGTATCATCAGTTTTAAAGTCTAGTGTTGACACCATATATAATATATATTGATGACTGCCAAATGTCAGTGATGAGAAGACGTACTCTAGTGGTTATAATACTTAGCTATGTCATTCTTCAATTTCAATATTGTTAGCTACAAGCTACATGTATTCTGGAATTTTAGTTATTCAGTACTGGCAGACAAACTGAACTTCCTAAAATATCTAATAAACTTTACACTAACTAATGAGTAAAAAAATAAATAAATGCATAGCTATGAGCCAATCATTCTATACAGGTACTATAATTCCCATGTTGCTGGTTGTGGTATTTTCCAAGAATTTTTTCACAATGAGACCGATTTAACATCCCTGAAAAAATAAATACACAGTGTCAGAGTTTATAAGCACCTACATGTCATAGCTACTATTCTTGAAATGTCTCAGTCTCAGTTCCAAGCTCAAGGCAGAATGGAATGGAAACCTGGACCATGTCAGTTCCCATTCTGTTTTATTGAATGCAAGTGCTTAATTTAATTCAACCATTGCAGATAGAGCCATTCTTTGTGACGTTTGTATGTATGCGTGTGTGAAGTGAAACTATCCACTAATTTGAATTGGGTAGTTCTAACTGAAGTCTTAAGCCACTGATGCTCTAATCTTTTAGCTATGACTACCCACATAGTGTTTTGTCTACCTATAGTACTTTATCTTCATAGAGTTATTTCTGAGGATTGCTTAGTGAGTGATGTATAGTGAATGTTGAAATGCTAAGTATCATAATTTTTAAATCAATTCACACATAAAATTGTTTATTTTTTATTTTACATTTTTGAGGTACTCTCTTGACTTCATCATCATTCCATTATATAGACAGGCAAGCAGTGTACCTGGACTTGAATTTGCTGAGGGAGATCACATGGTTGCAGGTTAGAGCAAAACTAGCAATGCCTGAGATTATGTTTTGTTATTGTTATTATAGTGTACTTTACTCCAGTTCCAGTATGACCTTATTTGGTCATATCACTAATGGGTTTGTGGTAATAGCACCCCCTCTCACAATAAAGCAGCTGCCCTAGATAGTGTAAGCTCTCAATTGTAGGCCTCAAAACTTTGGTCACTTGGTATTTTCTTACTATAGTAGATCTGGATTCCAAACAAGCACAAATTAAGAAACTCTTATTACTTCGACCAATACCCAGGTTGTCAGCTCTGCCAGCAATTGTCCATTGGAAGAGATCATCACAGAAAAATTTCTATTCCCTGAATGTCGGCCACGCGTATTTGAAGTCGGCCTTCCATACTGACAATCTTCAACAATAAAAATAAACACAAACATATTATGTTATTCTTAACTGTTGGTGCTATTGTGTCAGCAAAGATGTGTGTGACAGGGTGAGTGTGTGTATGTCAGAGGATATGTGTGTGTCAGAGAGTGAGTGTATGTGTGTGTCAGACAGCAAGTGTGTGGGGTATGTGTATGTGTGTGAGTGTATGTGTGTGTCAGACAGCAAGTGTGTGGGGGTGTGTGAGCGTATGTGTGTGTCAGACAGCAAGTGTGTGGGGTGTGTGTGTGTGTGTGTGTGTGTGTGTGTGTGATTGTCGCAGGTAATTTTTATTTTGTCTAACTATGCACAGCACAAATCCAAGACAACTGAACTGAACTGTTGCCATGGGCTACACTACTGAACTAGAAATGTATTGATTGGCTGTGATAATATTATAGTTACTGAGTTACATCAATGTATCAGGGTTTCAAACAGAGGGGGGCCAAATCTGGGATATTCCCCCCACCCCTCCCCCAGAATTTTTGGAAGTTAAACCAAACACTGATTAGTGTGAAGTGTATATATATACTTTCATATTGGTATATACTTCATGTTTCATATAATATAATCAGCAGAAGGAAGGTGGGCGGGGAAGGTGGCTAAATTACAGCTTTCATACAAGTTCAATCCATTGGTCCCATTAGTGAACTACTACACATGCAGCAAAATAGCCTCACATCTGATTTACTGGCAAAATCTTCATTAGCCTTCTTATCAATAGATAAATATATATATATATTTAATAATTATGCTTCACAGCTTATTAGAATGCTTTTCATTAGCCTGCCCTCGAATAGGCCATGTGCAAGGCTGTGTTCCCAAGTTAATAACTAGGCATAAAAAAGGACATCAGTCCATAAAGTCAAAACACTGGTTACTATTACTCTGAAACAGTCGATCATTCACAATCACAATAAGTGACTTGAGTATCTGACTTTCTCTGCTGCATATTATCTAACTGCTTGATGCCAAATGACTGGCTTATTCAACCTGATGTTCTTCATGCTAACCCCCCCCCCCCCCCCCCCCCCCCCCCCCATACACAGCCAGACAGCTAGTTAGCTAATGAACCTCTGACTAAATTGTATTGCTTTGCTCGATACCCATTGCTTAAGGAGAGAGTCACTAAAGTGGAAGAACAAATGGCACAAAAAAAATTATTTCAGAATAACATACATGTACCTGTCTCTCCCTTCTTCTTCACCACTTGTTTCTTCTTTTTCATTTATTTCTTCCTCTTTCTTAAATCTTCCTTTCTCTTACACCTCTTCTTTGTCTGTTTCTACCCTGGTATCTACCTCTTTCCCCAATGTTAGTTCCATTATCTGTTCTCTTCCTTTACTTACTTTGTCATCTCCCTCCACTGCTCTCCCTACTGTTCTGTTAACCAAACTCTCTACATTGTCTTCTCCTTCAATGATGCCCACTGTTTCTCCTACTGCCATACAAGCTCAACCCCCAGTTTCATCTGCTACTCCTATGCATTCACACTCAGCTCACTTCTTACTGCCACTCCCACTTTCAACATGTGTCAACCTGTCCCTCCACCTGTTTTGCCACCTTACCAACTACAAGCATCGCAACACTTCCTGTGGCTCTACCTGAGCAATCATTCGAGAATGATGAGTTACAGTCCGTTGACCAGGTTAAGACCAGCCACTTAAGGAAGTCCTCTACCATTGGGCAATGTACTCCGTACGGGACCAATCAATACCCCCCTCCCCCCCTCCCTGCCATCACAACAAACTGAAACAATCTCTGTTTAATGCTTTTCCAAGCTACTGGGGAACCTAATGAGTTTAACAATTGTGGAAAGTGAGTGTGGAGGCAATCCAACGATGCTGTAAGTGATAGCACCATAATATACAATAATATTACTTGGAACCTCATTATCACTAATAGTACTGTTGCAAATTGTTTTTTATATTCATAGTTGTAATAAAAGTAAATTAAAATATGTGAAATGACTTGTGTGAAATGATCTAATTAGAAAGTATATTAAACAATGTGTGTGTGTGAAATTCTCAATATCCCAAGTAGTCTAAATATACTTGTAATATTTCTGTTTGTACAGATGACGATTTTTGGATGGTACAGACATTAACAGTTAAGTGATGCATGCAATAGCTAATGCAAGGAGTTTTAATTTCTTAGGCAGATTTAGAAAACATAATATTAATTCAAGTATAATTGGATTACGAAATGCGGTAGCTACTAGCTATGTGCCCATCCAGAACTCAACCATTACCAGCATTTTATAGTCCATTCACTAAAATATACAGTAGGATTTGCATGATTACATTAGCCGCATTTCTTAAAGCTGCTCTATATATAAGTGAATTAGAACTCAGAAAACTTAAACTTACAGTACTATTTCCTGTGTCCTCTCACTACTGTTACGCGATAAATTGGACGTGGCCCATCCAATTAAATATTAACTTGTTATAATAGTTTGATTAAATGTATTAAAGATTAAAAACAACTTTTATTATGTGATTGCGATCCAATTAAATATTAACACCTTTTTTTTTTCACACCCTATTACCGACACAGCGGTCACGTGATTGTAGATAACTGATTCATTTTAAATATGGCTACTGGGGCTCTTAGGAGTATTGAGCAGTCTCCATACTTAAATGGTAAGAATTTTAGAAATTGAATGACACTAGGGACATAGGGGTGTCCAGCAAAACTGGCTAGAGCGTTGTGTAGCTAGTCTGGCGTCCCAACCCTTTTCTTTCTATTATTATTGTGCGGGGGCATAGGTAAAGGTGTTATAATTGTAAGGCTACGATGCTTAGAGCCGCAAGATTCTTTAATTTAAGGATATATTTACAGACAAATAATTCATCATCATAGAACCTCAGCATTGGGAGAGTGAGTTGAATTATAATTACAGAAGGAAATGTGGAAGGGTTATATAGAAATGAAGTGTTAATGATAAAAAGTGTTATTGGGGAAGTTCATGCGATGAGGTGTTGATAATAGCAGTGTTTGTGGCAGTGGATAAATTATAAAGGAATAATTAAAATTAACTCGAAAGAAAGATTTAGATAGAATGGGGAGAAGGTAGATTTGATAAGGAGTATGAGGAGAATTGTATTGGGAGGCTATTTGAAGTTTATGTACTCACATTAATTACGAAGGTTGTGATTAATCTGAAACGAACAAGTAATAAGAATTTAATCTGACCTGTTTCGTGTGTAGCAATTAGGTAAAAGGTCTTGCTACATCTGATCAGGGTTATGGCAGGTATAGGCTAGGGTGGTTTTGATAACGTAAGGTTAACCCTTTACCTGTCAAGCGTGCGTAGTACCCGCGCTAACAATTTTTTAAAAGACTACCGACGTGAAGTTATGTAGAAGTATACGTATCAAAACGTGCGTCTTAAGCTGCTCTACGACGTAAAATTGTTTATAAATAGCATGAAAAACCAGACTATTGATTAAAAAAATAACAAAATGGCCGAACGGTTTACCGCGGTGAAAGTGTTGGATATGCTGGACAGTGGCGACGTCTCTGGAAGCGATGAAAGTGATTTTGAGGATGACAGAATGTTCTCTTACCTTGGTACTCCGTCTGAGGCAGTAGTGACCCCCTCTGACTACGAAGGAAGAACTAGCAGCTCGACTTCTGATGGAGTTGATGATGTAGCAATGCTGGAAGACTCATTGGACAGCCTCAGTGATGGAGTCTCTCTAAGTTGCACCACCAGTAAGTATCCTTAGTTGCTATTAACAGTATTATTGTTGTTTTTTAGAATAGTTGTGACTAATTATTTAGCTACACTTTCACTAAACCACTAGCTAAGTGGTTGTGGTAATTCAAATTTTGAATACATTAAGGCAAATTATGTCATGATTTGTTGGTAATAACTTTGTTAGATATTTGACCTAACACTACCTTTGAACTAATTGTTTAGCTACATTATTGCAAAGGCACTAGCTAAGTGGTTGTGGGAATTCAAGTTTTGAATTTTGAAATTTTGCTATTTATAATGTAAAAATATGTATGTAATAAAATTTAGATGCTGGTGTCAATGATGGTGGTGAGTCAAGTGATGGTGCTCAGTCAAGTGATGGTGCTCAGTCAAGTGATGGTGCTCAGTCAAGTGATGGTGCTCAGTCAAGTGATGGTGCTGAATCAGAGAGCGATCCCCATTGAAAAGCAATATATTTTGCTTTCTGGAATCGACTGATCCGGACAGCGATGTTTCGAGCAGTCTTTCTACTCCAGCCACTACAGCGAGGAGTGATAGTTCTATAAGCAGAGGGAGAGGAAGGAGAGGAAGAGGAGGAAGAGGAGGAAGAGGAAGAAGAGGAAGAGGAGGAAGAGGAAGAGGAAGAGGAGGAAGAGGAAGGAGAGGAGGAGGTGGATGCGGTAATGCTAGGTCAGGTAACAGTTCTAGACCAACTGGTATACCATTTATTGGCCCTCTTACTTATACCGACTCAATTTTTTTTTCTGGCTGGACGAAACAAAATAATACAATTATAGTCTCTCCCTTTAGTGGTCCAAATCCTGGTCCTAGTAATCCAGTAGCTGATGATGCAAGAGCTATTGATTTATTTTAAAAAAAATTTTCTTTTTACGCTATTGATTTGATGGTCACAGAAACAAACCGTTATGCTGCCCAGTGCAGAGGTCAGTGTACTTCTTCTACTCCCTGTGCCTGGCATGATATTTCCCATACTGAGTTCAAAGCATTCTTGGGCATGATCATATATATGGGCATAGTAAGATTACCTCAACTTGAATTGTACTGGTCAAGTAAACATGATTTGATTAGGCAAAATATATCTGAAATAATGACTTTAGTTAGATTTCAGCAAATACTTAGATTTTTTCATCTGAATAATAGCAATGAGCAAGTTAGTGTTGGCCAACCAGGCTATGATTCTTTATTCAAAGTGCGTAAAATTTTAGATATAGTAACATCCAATTTTGATATGGAATATAATTTGGGTGAATCTATTTCTGTGGATGAAGCAATGATTCCATTCAAGGGGAGGCTGTCTTTCAAGCAATATATGAAAGATAAGCCTGTCAAGCATGGAATAAAGGTTTTTGTTTTAGCGAATGGCAAGTATGCATACATAAAACGAATTCAAATATATACAGTCAAAAATTCTTCCCTTAGCCAAAATGAGCTTGGGTTATCATCACAGGTAGTTTTAGATCTTATGAATGGACTTGAAAATAGACATCATAAATTGTACCTAGATAATTATTATACTTCCCCAATATTATTTGTCAAATTATATCAAAATAATACATATGCATGTGGTACTGCCCGAACACACAGAAAGAATTTTCCTGTAGAGCTAGCTATCAAGGGGTCCGAAGCTACGAAGCTGGATCAAGGTTTTTATGATTATAGAACGTGTGGTCCGTTGACAGCATTTGTTTGGAAAGACAAAAAAGTCATAAACTTTTTGTCCATAGTGCATGTTGCTACTGGTAATTTATCAGTGAGCCGAACAGCTAGGGATGGAAGTAGGATTCAAGTGAACTGCCCACCATGTTTACCTGACTACCAGGAGTTTATGGGAGGTGTTGATTTGAGTAATCAAAGGATGTCTTACTATTATGTAGGACGAAGGTCCAAAAAATGGTGGAAGAGAGTGTTTTCATATATTCTAGAAGCTTGTTGCCAAAATGCCTATGTCCTAAAAATATATGGTCAGGAAAATAAGAAAAAAAAAGGAAACATCTTATTTAGCGTTCAGACTGGAGTTGATTGAGCATCTAATTGGTACTTTTTGTAGTAAGGCAAAGAGAGGACGTCCACGTAGTGCATCTCCAGTGGACATTCGATTGGACGCTTCAAAGCAGCACTTGCCCATTATAGCTGAGCGACACATAGAGTGTGTTGTGTGTAACAAAGTGCGTAAGACAATTGGTGCCTCAAGGTCATCTCTTCGTCATGAGAGTCAGGTCCGTTGCTCAACTTGTAGTGTATCCTTATGCCGGAATAAAAATAGAAATTGTTTTTTCAAATACCATACGGAACCAGTTTATTGGTTGTAATTGAACTATTGTGGTCAAAATAATTACTTCTGGTTGAACCATGATCATCTTCCATTACTATTGTTGTCAGAAATTAAAAAATATTTACTTTTTTTTGTCAGTCTACCAACAATGAATCTTAGAACATAACATCATTTTTTTTTCCTCCACGTTCTTCATGGTTACTTGTTATAAAATTATGGTTTTCACTTATTGTTCTGCTTTGATACATGTTTATTTTTAATTATATAACAAATTTTCGTATTTCTATAATTGATTTAGCAGGAAAATAAAAAAATATATTAAAAAATCGGTTGATTGATTTTGTGGTTTCGTTGCTAGGCAACTAATTAATGTGGTCAAATGTATAATTTACTAATGATTACAAAAATGTATGGTTGCTAGGGACTTTGACCAATATTTATTTTGATATGAATTTTTAAATGCAATCACTGAATCATTGGAAAAAAAATTGACAGGGAAAGGGTTAAAGGTTATTATATATATACAGTTTAAAATAGTGTTGAAAATCTATCATGTTGCAGAAAGAAGTGCAAATATTCTTTGGAACAAAATTAAAGATCTTAATATTTATGCTGTGAAAGTGACTAAACCTTTCTGCGCAATTGAAAAATTGTCACAGTTAACGCTACAACACAAGAATGTATTGGGTTTTCCTCTAAAACAGGTGATCGACTTTGACATTGATTTATTGACGAAGGGTGCTGTGGACAACAAAGATCTCAATGAGGCAATAAATTCCTTACTTCCCTATCTTAAAGTAACAAAAAAAATAAACGTAGATATGAGTTATCAGTGTATGAAGAAATATGTATTATGTGAATTGATTGAGAATTTATTTCAATATATTTCAAGTTCAGTAACCTTGGAATACAGAAGTTATCACCATTGGGTTGAAACAGTGTTTGGAGATAGCAGTAAAGTGATTTGTGGAAATTTGGGCATGGGGTGCAATGAATCCACGTGGTATGGTACTGTTGATGTGCGCCTAAGAGGACACGTGCCAGTGAGTTCAATTCCAGTAATTTCACAAGAAGATGATGAAAATAGTGATGAAAGTGATGGTGCTTCTGTGGTCGTGGAAGTAAAAAGAGAAACTGCACATTCATCCCAGGCTATAAGTTCGGTTGTCCTATCGTCATTCATAGAACACAATTTACATAAGGATCTAAACTCTCTGATCCCATGTATTCTAATAAACTGCTACTCACTGCAGATATTTATGTATGACTGTGAGGCTGACATACTATTTATTTCGGAAAAATTTATTTTCAGGCGAGACGAGAAGGTTAATAAAGAGTCTATTCTATTGTTGTGGCTCTTTATTAATCACAGGTAAGTTGTAAAAATATAAGCTAGCAGTGTACCGCTTGTATATGTTCAAGTTAAGAATGTATATTAGTACATGGTTTGCAAGATTTATGAAAAGGATATGCTAAAGGATTAAGAAAGCAGTTACGATGAAGTAAAGATTTATTTGGTTCAAAATTTTGTATTTCATAAATTCAATATTTTTTTAAATTGTTTAACGTTACTTTTGTTTATAGTTTATTATAACTTACATTTTTTCTATTTAAATTCTAGAATTTTTCTGAAAGAAATTGATAATTCTTCACAACTCATAC